>ENA-UERG01000079-UERG01000079.1-human-gut-metagenome-genome-assembly--contig:-NODE-79-length-83885-cov-25.355658_pt1 | contig 83885 bp, 132 predicted proteins | sample MGYA00242954_ERZ507954 | MGnify/ENA primary metagenome ERZ507954 (study PRJEB26167, sample SAMN06115478) | human gut metagenome | host: Homo sapiens | place: China:Sichuan | collected 2015-01-21...
ATAGTATTATTAGTATATTCTTGCTTCTTTTGTTCTAATTCTTTTATAAAATTGTTTTCATCTATTTCTTTTTTCTAATTTAGTTCTTCCCTAAGTTCACAGACTTGTTTCCATCGTAAGGCTTCTAATTTTTTATTTCTATTACATAATAATACTATAGTAATTATTTCAATAATAATAAAGCCTATTCCTAAATATAAAAAAATCATATGATATAACTCCTTTATAAAGCTCCTTCCGCTTTACAATTTTATTATACCATATGATTTCTAAAAAATCAAATTTCATTTTGAGTAATTTTTATTAAACTCATTAAACATAATTTTGATGTAGGCATACTCATTATCTATTTTTCCATTTTTACGTCCAAGCTATTCAAGAAGATTTTCATACTTCCCATAAGCATCAAAAACGTGGTTGTATCCCTCCAAAGTAGCAGACTAACCATCATCATATCGTAAAGAATTGGCAAAAGAAATGATTTCCCATCGCAATCTGTCAATTTCGTTAGTATCAATTTTCTCATTCATATATTCTATTGTTTTAGTTTGTTCCGCATTGATAAGCATTACATCAGCTAATTGTTTATCTACATTATTCAAGTGCGTATTTATAGCATTGAAAGATGTTTCAATTTTTGTATTATTAGCATCAATAATTTTTTTGACCGTGCGCTAAGCCTCGTCTCTTTTCTCATTTGCTATTGCGCGAGCCATCTCTCTTATTTCTTCATCACGCAATTTACGTTTTTTCTCTTTACGCTTCTTGCCCCAATTAGTCATAGGAGAAAAAATTTTATATATTGCTGTAAGTGCTCCCGCGATAGCACCAATAGTAATTATCCAATTTGAGATTGCAGAAATTATGTCACTCGGCATTTTTTCTCACCTCGCCAAATAAAAGTAGAGTTTTTATGCTACGGTTTCTACATTTTAGTTGCGCTTATAGGGATTATTTTGGTCATTATGCCATTTTGACTTTGCAAGATATTTATCTTGGAATATATCTTGCGCGGACTGTATACTTTCTAAATCACAATATGGTATAATATATAAAGGTAGTCCGCGCGCGAGACAGGCAGAAATTTTTATGCGGTCGTGCTCTTGATAACGAGTGAAGTCTGTATGTGTTGGCTGAAACATCTTTACTTGGACATAGTGCTGTTGACCTTGTACTTCAATCAACGATTGGAGTTCTCCATTAGAGTATATCCCGAAATCATAGCGCAAAGCTTGTTTGCGACGCACTCCCTCAATAGAGACTTCGCGGGCAAACTTATAGCCTGCCCGCGAAAGAAGAGAAGCAATATAATCTTCGCCTTTACTCACATCAACTGGTCAATGGCGCATTCTTTATAAGACTTATCACCATCGGGCCTCCATTCAATAATTTTCCCGTGGCGCAATGCGAGAGTATCTTTCATAATCTCCATCGCCGCAATTTTTACAATGTGGTATCTATATGTTTCAGGACTTTCACTAATTCCCTTTTTTACCTCATCGGGAATACCGCTAATCCAACCAACAGGATAGACTTTATCTCCATCCATAACAGCAATCTCAACTGCGCTTGCCCATCCATAGAACCAAGCTTTAGTGACTGGCTCAATAGTTGCACCATGCTCATAGTCGTTGTAATAGCACCCAAGCATCTTTTCATTGGTTTTGAAGTTCCACCAATACTGCCACTCATAAGGATAATCTCCTTTATATACCTTTGTAGCAGGCTTCCAACGACCAGTAAGGAAACAGTCAATGGGATTGTCAAGTTCCTTCTTTATTTTCAAAGTCTTGCGTGCGGTACGCTTACCTGGCTCTGCGTGAGAGTTGGATTTAGTAATTACAATGCCTTCTCCATCAAGCATACGCACACGCATAAGTTCATCCCAAAGAGCCTGGCCATAATAATACTTGGCTATTTCAATAAATTTGTTGTCTGCACGCGCCACACATTCAGATACATAACCAAGCTGAGAAAAACGTGTTTCTGCGGTCACGCTAAGTAGAGAAGCACCAGCCCACGCCCATACATCAAATACATAGTAGTGAAGTTTCTTTCCCTTCTCTTGACGCTCGCGCGCCTTTTCAGGCAAGCATCCCATTATAGTGGTCACGTGGCGTGAACCTTCATTATTCGGAAAATAAATTTCTCCTAAAAGACATGTCCCACGCGGAAGTGCATCAAAGAAAGAATGAAGATGGGGAACCCAGTCAATCTTATCCAAAAATCCACCATTCACACTTTCACTACGTCCCTGGAGGACCATATTACCGTTCATATCCTTTATAAAACGATAATAGGCGCCATCCATTTTGCGCGAACCAATATATGCGTTAGACATAATCATAGCATAAATTTCATCCTGCTTATTCTTTTTGTAGCCCGAAGGCCACTGCCAATAACGCTCAGCAGGCAAACCCTGGAAATCTACGCCATCAATAATCATACTCATAAGTACAATCCTCCTTATTTTCTATACTTATTATACTCCAACTTGTCAAAATTTTCAAATTTCCAACTCACCAAAAAGTTATAGGGTCTACAATAAAATCCCTACTTATAAAAGAGGGGATAGATATGAACCTCAAATTTATCGCGGCTATCGCTGCACGAAATCGAATCCGACTAATACAATCGCTTTTAGGAGGTCTCATCCCTAAAGGCAAATGAGGAGGGCTACTATGAATGGTTATGTGCTTACAGAATCTTTCAAGCGGGCAAATATCTCTGATGCTGTGTATTATGCAATGACAGATGCAGACAAAGATACACTCGCTAAGCAAGAGAACACCTCCTTCGGTGACAAGGTATATATCATTACAACCGGCGAAACCTTTATTATGGGTAACGACGGACAATGGTATCCGATGTGAGGTGAGGCAGTTTGGATATTCTCACCTATGCAATTGTAAAGAAATATGTAAATGAGTGTCTGGTAGGTATGGGCGCACTCAAAGGCGCCCCGTGCACAGTAAAGGCTACAGAAGTAACTGATGCTGGGCTAAAAGTAATTTTTGAATGGAAGGATAGTAATGGAACATCCCATACAACCGAAACCATTATACCTGCTGGTCCCCAAGGTGAACAAGGCGTGCCTGGCGCGCAAGGTGCATCTGGGCGTGGAATACTAACTATTGAAAAGACTGATACGTAGGGTCTTGTCGATACGTATACCGTGACTTATGATGACGGCACATATACTACTTTCCAAATCAAAAATGGCGAGAATGGTGGGCTCTCAACTGATGGGGGGACTATGACTGGTCCCCTCATTCTTTCTGGCGACCCAACACTGCCCAACGAAGCCGTCACAAAAAACTACGTTGATACAAAATTAGTTTCATTAGCAAAAGATGCTAATTTTGTATATCACAGCGAAGTCCCACAAAAAGTATGGAGTGTCTTACATAATTTAGGAAAGTATTGCTCTATTATCGTAGTTGATGATAATAAGAACGTAATTTATCCTGATATAACTTATGTAAGTGAAAACGAAATACAGGTGAGTGCTACCTCGGAACTTACGGGGTATGCATTTTGTAATTGAATAAGGAGGTATAATTGAATGGCAAAGTTTGTAACTAACCTTGACCTCAATTTCAATGAACTTCAAAATGCCGTGCTCAATCCGGTGGCGGAAGACCCCGGTACTCTCAAAGAGGGTATGGTGTGGTATAATACCGCCGCAAAAGAGTTCAGATGCTACAAAGATGGTAAAGTAAAGCCTCTTGGCGCGCAGGCGCAGTTTACTCAAGTCAATTCTATTGACGAGCTTCCAAGTAATGCTCAGCAAGGCGATATGGGCGTTGTTGTTTCTGCGATTGACGGTGCCGAAGGTTCCAAGAAGTCCTACACCGCTTATGTTTATGATGAAGGCGCCTGGAAAGCTATGGATGGTAATTACGATGCCGGTAATGTGTACTTTGGCAAGGATATTACCTATACTGTTGGCATTGGCACACTTGCTAAGCCGTCTGGTTCTGCTACTTTCAACGCCAAAGGTAAGAGCTTAGAGCAGGTTCTATCCAGTCTTATGGCAAAAGAAGCCAATCCTTCTAAAGTTGAACCTGCGGTGAGCTTCAGTTCAGGTAGTAATCCTGGAACATATGAGGTCGGTACTAAGAAGAACCTTTCTTATAGCGTTGCTCTCAGTGCTGGTTCTTACACTTATGGCCCTCCGACTGGCATTACTGCTCAGTCTTGGAGTGTCGTTTGTGATGGTGTAACTAAGACAACAGCTACTGGAACCTTTGAGAATGTTGTGGCTGAAGCTACTGCGAAGAAGATAGTTGCGACGGCTGAATACGGCGATGGCGCAATCCCTGTGACTAACCTTGGCAATGAGTATCCTGCTGGAAAGATTGTTGCTGGTAGTAAACAAGCCAATTCTGGCGAATACAAAGGCGTCCGCTATATATTCTGGGGCCCGATGGCTGATGCTGGTATGGCACTCAATTCTGCGAACATTCGCGCGCTTGCCCACAATAAGGCTAGTGGAACTGGCGTACTTGCCACTTTTGGTGCTGGCGCCGGTGCGAAAAAGGTTGTCGTTGCTGTTCCTGCGGGACGTAAGATTACGAAAGTACTTATGCCCAGCGCCCTCAATGCTGATGTCACCTCCCTCTTTGTAAAGCAGGGAGCTCAGTCTCAAGTTGAAGGCGCAAATGCTTATACGGCGACTGCCTATGATGTATATGTATATCAGCCTGCGTCTATTGATGCTGGCGAGACCTATTCGGTCACAATCGGTTGATAAGGAGGGAAAAAGAATATGGCTGTTATTATGAATGATGCCGCATATATGGGCTTTCCTCTGAGTATCAAGCGTGGCAACCCTGCCCCTGTTGATACTACTGCCGTTTGGTATGATAAAACTGAACTTGAAAATTATGCGAAGTCCGGTGCGACTGCGTATGTTGGCCAAGTACTTACTCTCGTTGCGGGTGGCAAGTGCGAAGCTTATATGATTTCTAATGAGGCTGGAACTCTTATCAAGTTGGCCTCTACCACTGCTTCTGGCGATTTGGCCAGTGATGTTGCGACCCTTCAAACTCAGGTTGCCGGTCTTATTGAGAAGGTTGGCGCACCCGCGCAAGGTGAGATAGAAGCTTCTGGATTATTTGCGCAAATTGGCGTCATTCAAGCACTTGCTAATAGTAAGGTTGGTTCTGTTAGTGCGGGTGATGGAATTGAAGTTAGCGGTGAAGCTACTGCTCCTTCTGTTGCTGTAAAGCTTGACCCCACTGAGGGTAATGCTCTCTCTATTGTTGAGGGTAAGGGTCTTCGTGTAGAAGTTCCTAAGGTTGTCCATCCTGAATACACTGTTGAGAAGCTTGGTTCTGCGTCTGAGGGTGCGGTTGCTTCTTATGCGCTCAAGAAGGACGGAACCCAGGTTGGCGCGACAATCGACATCCCCAAAGACCTTGTCGTCGTAAGTGGTTCTGTTGTTGAGCTCAAGGCTGGCGCGCTCCCTGCGGGTGTGACTGAGCCTGGCACATATATTGAACTCATTCTCTCTGGTGGCAATCCGATTTATATTCCTGTTGGTTCTCTTATCGAGTATGTCACTGGCGGTTCTGGAGAGAATGATGCTATCCAGATCAATGTTGATAGCAATACTCATAAAGTTACTGCTTCTGTAAAGACTGGTTCTCTTACCAAAGCGATGCTTGCTACCGAAGTGCAGACTTCTCTCGGCAAGGCCGATAGTGCTGTGCAGAGTGTGGCAACTGGTACTAAAAATGGTAGTATCAGTGTTGATGGTGCCGATGTTGCGGTCAAGGGTCTTGCGTCTGGTGCATTTGAGACTGTCGAAAATCTCAATGCTACTGCGCAGTCTAAGGCCGAAACCGAAGCCGGTAAGGTAAAGACTGAATTACTTGGTAGTGAGGCTGATGATGCCACCAAGAAAACAATCTATGGCGCCATCGCTATTGCGAACGCCGCGAAAGCTGATGCTATTGCTGATGCGAAAGCTAAGATTGAAGCTCTTGACGTTGACGATACCGCTGTTGCTGGCAAGTTTGTTACTGCGGTAAGTGAAGCTGATGGTAAGATTGATGTTTCTCGCGCGGCTCTTGCCGAAAGTGATATTCCTGCGCTTGGAATTGCAAAGATTACCAACCTCCAGGATACTCTTGATAGCAAGCAGGCTAATCTCACATTCGATGGCACTTATGGTGCTGATAATGCTGTCGCTACTGTTAGCACAGTTGAGAATGCGAAGTCTGCTGTGGTTGGCGTGGCCGCGGATACTTCTGCTAAGGACACCGTAAAGGGTGCAAAGAAGTATGCTGATGAGGTTTCTGGCCAGGCTCTCGCTGATGCCAAGGCTTATGCTGATGGACTTGTTACTGGTGATAGTGGTGTTACCGCGCGCGTCGAAGCTCTTGAGGGCAAGGTTGACGTTGCGAAGGTTTCTACGGCTATTGCTACTGCGAAGGGAGAAGCTATTGCTGATGCTAAGACTGAGACGACCTCTCAGGTTAGCGCCGCAAAAGAAGCTGTCCTTGGTGAAGCGGGCTATACTCACACTGTAAAGGACGCCTATGAGCTTGCTTCTGGCAAGACTACTATGGCTGAGGTTGAAGCCAAGAACTATGCTACTAAGGCTCAGGCTCAGGGTTATGCCGATGCGAAGGATGCTGCCATTGCTGCCGCGAAGAAAGCTGGCGATGATGCTGCGGCCGCCGCACAAACCGCTCAAGAGACTGCTGATGCTAAGGTTGCTTCCGTAAAGGCTACTGCTGACCTTGGTATCGTGGTTGCTGGCACTGCCACTGCGCCTACGATTGGTGTAAAGGTTGACCCCGTTACTGGTAATGCGCTTAGCGTATCTGCTACTGGCTTGAAGGTCACCATTCCTACGGCTGACACTTATGGTTTAGTGAAGGATGAAACTGCTGGCGATTACGCCGCGGTGTATCATCTCACTAAGAATGGCGCTAACTTCGGCGATGCTATCAATATTCCGAAGGATATGGTGGTATCTTCTGGTACTGTTGAGACTAATCCGACTGGCAAGCCTGCGGGCACTTATCTTGTTCTTGTTCTTGCGAATGCTACAAGCGATAAGATTTACATCCCTGTTGATAGTCTGATTGAGTATGTAACCAGTGGTTCTAAGACCGGCGATATGGTTGTCGTCGATGTGTCTGCTGACCATAAGGTTACTGCGACTATTACCGATGGTAAGATTACTCTTGCTAAACTCGATAGTGGCGTGTAGGCTTCTCTTGGAAAAGCTGATAGTGCTCTTCAGGCGGGCGATGCGCCGGGCTATGATGATATTCTTACCAAGACCGAAGCTAGCACAACTTATGTTGCTCAGGAAGCTAATAAGCGTCTGATGACTTCTGCCGAGGGCACCAAGCTCGAAGGTATTGAAGCTCAGGCGACAAAGAACTCCATCAAGCTCAATGGTGTGGCTAATGCCAATCCTGAGTTCTATGCGCCGACCACTGCGGGCACCGAGGGTCAGGTTCTTATGGCTAGTGGCACTGGCGCCCCGACTTGGAGCGCGATGCCCAAGAGCTTCATCAAGTTCGTTCAGAAGAACCCTGCTCTTACTCCTTCTGGTGGTAAGGCTACTTGGACGATTGGTGCGTCTGCGCACGGTATTGTTGCGGAAGATATTATGGTTCAACTTTTTGAGGTTACTACTGGCGAGCAAGTGTTTGCGGACGTTGTAGTGGGTGCGGATAAGAGTGTGAAGATTTCTATGAACGCTTCGGCTTCTGTCGTAGCGAATACATATAAGGCCGTCCTATTCGGCTAAGTTGTTTAGTAAGCCCAATAGGGAAATACCCTATTGGGCTTTTTTGAGTTTGAAAATTTGATTTTTTAGACAAAGTATGGTATAATAAATAATGTAAGGTGAGAGCCTATTTTATATAGATGGTATAAATTTATACTGTCCGCGCGGAGTGGATGGTATAACTTTTTATAGATAGAAGGAAACTCGAATTGTGTTTCACGGAGGCGATACAATGCTTACAATCGACAAAGACAACACAATCCATCTGACCCGTGGTGACACCGCGCGCTTCCGCATTACTCAAGCAACTAACCTCGCCACGGGAGAACCCTATGTCTTCTTACCCGAAGACAAACTTGAGTTCACAATCAAAAAGTCAGTCAGTGATGCTGACCCTCTTATTCATAAATCTGTCTCTGGTGGAGAGATAATTCATCTTCTTCCCGAAGACACAAAACCTCTTTCTTTTGGGCGTTATGTTTATGACGTTCAACTTACATTAGCTAATGGAGATATCTACACAATCATCGTCCCCACCGTGTTTGAAATCGCTAAAGAGGTAACCTAATTATGGCAGACCTCTCTGTACAAATGGCTCTTGTGGGCATGATTTAGCCGGAAGTATCACTCAAAGCGCAAATGAACGCCGCGATAACGGCCCAATCAGATATTTATGATGATATTGGTGGCTATGTAATCACTCCTTCTTGGGAAGCTGACATTGTACTCCCCACAAAGAGTAAGCTAATGAAAGAAAATCTTACCGTCAAAAAGATTGCACAAACCTCTGTAAGCAATGAAGCTGGCGGTATAACCTTGATTTTAGGAGGACAATAATTATGCCTGATAAATATGTAAATAAATTTATCCTCGACGGCGAGGTAAAGTTTGACCTTACTCAAGACGACATTACCGCTGATAAGCTTGCTAAGGGTATCAAGGCGCACGACAAGTCTGGTGCACCCATTGTTGGTACATCTACTTTTGATGCAGATACTTCTGATGCTACCGCCGTCGCCGCGGAAATTCTCAATGGAAAGACTGCGTATAAAGCCGGCGCGAAAATCACTGGTACTATGCCGAATAATGGAGCGAAGAATCTTGTAATCAATGACCTGACTGTAACGGTAAAGATCCCTCTTGGTTATCACGATGGCTCTGGCACAGTTGGTGTAGATACTGCGGAAAGTGCTAAAATCATTCCTGGAAACATTCGTGATGGTATTACTATTCTCGGTGTAACTGGTACAATGAGTGGCACAGAAGGTGCGAAGGCTCAAACCAAAACAATTACTCCTACTTTCTCTGCTCAAGAGATTACCCCCGACAGCCCTGAATACAACTATCTTGCCAGCGTTACTGTGCAAGCTATTCCTGTGACCTATACAGATAATGAGTTTGGAGGTCAAACTCTCACCATCGGAGGCTAATTATGGCAGTAAATAAAGTCGAAATTGATGGAGAGACTGCGCTGGATTTGACTGGTGATACGGTAACTTCAGACAATTTGGCTTATGGGATTACTGCTCATGGTGCGAATGGTGAAGTTATTGTAGGGACAAAATTATTTTGTCGGATTTATGGTACGGTCAACCCAGTACTAACTGCTGACTAGAATGAATTTACTTGGACAGTTCTTGCGACAGACCATAAATTCACTTCTAAAATTCTGAGTATATCGTTATATGATAATAATGGTCAGATGGTTTATGCCAATATAACGATTGATAATAGTTATAATATTATAGTTAGCATATATGATGAAACGATAACTACAATTGAAGCTGGAAAGTATGTAATTGTAGTTGTTGGTGAAAGCTAATCGCGCTATGCGCGCAGATATATATAAAGAGTATGGGGCGCGTAAAGTGCGCGCCCTGCTTCTATGGAGGTGTACTCAATGAAATATTTAGGAAAAGTTAGTGACCCGAAAGATCTAACCACGAAAGAGTACGTGGATAGAAAATTTGGTAGTGTGGATGTATCTACAAAGTAGGACCGCACTGACCTGTTGACAGAAGATAATGATTTTATTGCAGGTGTGCCGGAAACTTGTAAGGTTCCATACTACACAGCGGAGGGCGCAGAGAATTACTCTTGTTCTCTCGGTAGTTTGCTAACTGGCGCAATTCTAAATTAGGCTGGAACTGGCGCCGGACTTCTAAGAACCGATAATGGTGTTGTGAGTAAGGTTGCTTCTATTGGGACTAACGATATTGCCGAGAAGGCAATAACCGCAAATAGACTTGGCGCAGATGTAAATTATTCTGCTATTGGTTTAGTATCTAACCAGGTGCGTGGGATTTATGTAGGGACTGAAACTCCATCTAACACAATTGGTAATAATGGCGATATATATATCAAATACGCTATTTGAGGTGAGATAAATGGGAACTTGGTCTACAACAGCACCTACTAATTTAGCTACTGAATGGACAGAGATAAAACAAAATTCTGCGCAAGGTGGATATCGCTTGAAGATAAGCGGGAACTATGTTTATCTTTATTATAACTGTATTGCGCGCGCCTGTTCTGCTTGGTTAGAGACTGGACAATTATGTGTGAAAGTTGAAAATTACAGTTGTGCGATTGGTAATGCTAGCCCCAAAAATGGTTTGAGCACTAATGCTTATGTTGTTGATGAGAATGGCGTAAAAGTTTATGCTGATGCCAATACTACTAATATGGGTGATAGTAGTGAAACTGCGTACGGACATCCACGTGGGACTTATTACTATACTTATGATGCAGACTTTACTGTAACATCTGCTGTTGAAGCTGGTATTAGAGATAATAATGGTGTATATGGTAATGGTACTTGTGGTGTTACAGTAGTAGTTGATACTAAACCTAGTAGTGGTGGTAGTAGTGGCGGAGGAGGTAGTGGCGAAACACCTGCCGACCCCGTTTAGAATTTATACTTGAAGATAAATGGCGTTTGGCACCCTATTCTATGGGGGTGAGTTGAATGGCTTGGACTACAACAGCACCTACGCTTCCTAATGGAAGTAGTTGGGTATAGGAACAAACAACAAATTTCGTTTAGAACCACTGGACACTAAACACAACTCGCTATATTGCTCGTTTAGATGGAAATAATATTGCCGTGAAAGTTGTCGCTGTTATGTCGAATGGTTCTTATGGAACTTTTTATACTCCAGGTAATTATTATTTAAGTTTGTTTGCCGGGGGAGAAACTGTTACTGATACAACTACATATACAATGAGTAAAGGCACAAAGACCTTTTACTGTACTGGCGTTGCAGAACCCGATACCACAGTATCTACAACTATTGGGTATATTGACAATAGTTCTTCAAGAAAAAAAATCACATTTACCGCGCCTGCCCTTCTTATTGTAACACTCAATATTTCCTTTGACGCCCAAGGCGGAACTTCTTGCACTGTAATTACGCGCGATTAGGGCAACACCTACGGTGAACTCCCAGTTTCATACCGCAGAGGACATAAGTTCCTCGGTTGGAGCACTGATACTACAAGCGCAAATATCGTAAGTTCAAGTACCACTATTACCCAATCCGCAGATTTTACTTTATATGCTATCTGGAAATTTATTGGCGCATTATATGTCAAAATAAACGGCGCGTGGTAGTCAATATATTGATTTTGACTACATATATAAGAGAGATATAACTTATGTCAAATCCAGTTAGTTTTTCAGATAGGCAAACAGACTATAAGAATGGAGTAAGATATACCGCGGGTATTAGTGTAAAAGCTAGTGCATCTTATGAGCGTGATGGCTCAAAAGCCATAATCACAGTGACAATTACTGCTAGTGGTTGGGGGCACTATTCGCAAGCCCATATAGCGCCCTCCCCTGATGGGTCTGCGCCAGCAAGCTCTGCATATACTGCCGTTATTGCAAAATAGGACACATCTTATTCAGATGCTACTTGGACCGGAACCTATACATATGATAACCCAAGTGCAAAAACATATTCCTTTTACATAAAATCATATGTTCATGCGATTACAGGCTATAATGGCCAATGGTCTGATGTGCATATACTTACCATAGATGTTCCAACTGGTGGCGCGGTCGCCTGGGTAAAAATGGAAGATTAGTGGAAAAAAGGCGCATATATTTATACAAAAGTCAATAATATATGGACAAAGGGCATCGCGTAGAGTAAAGATAATGGGCTATGGAAAATGTGATGAGTATACATCACAAAGGAGGTATACTCAATGAGATATTTTGGTAAAATTACCGAAGATAAAGATGTAATAACAAGAGAATTTTTAGAAAAAGGATAGTATAACGATGGTGTAATTACCGTCGCCAAGCTATCTGCAAACGCGAAGTATTGGGATGAGGCCCCGCGCAGAGTAGAAGATGGGGGCTCATTTATTACCCATGATTGGGGCCATATCTTCAACTGGTCTTGGGGCGCAAATTAGACATATACTTTTACTCTTGATTTTTTCAACAATAATCCTGATATGTTTTGGGAAACAATAGTTTTTGCCAATGACTAGACAACCATAGCTTTTCCTAATGTGCCTGTGATTGAAATGAACAAAGGTGGAGATGTGGTTAGTAAAGCAGACAGTGTTATAACTATCCCCCATCATAAATATATGCATATAAAACGTATTGGTACCACTGCTTTAGTATTGAGCGGTAATTATGACCAAAGCTATATCTACACAGGCACTGGTGACCCAAGTAATGATATGGGCCGAAATGGCGACATATACATCCAATATACCTAATTTTTTGCTTCGCGCGAAGTAAATAACGGAGGTTATTTATGAAATATATTACTGCAACAATTGATGCAGGCGGTAAGCTCGTATGTAATCTCGACTACTATACAGATGCGGAGGGAAAAACACAATTTTTCCCTCTAATTCAAGGTAGTGTCAATTACTACGCTTTCCGTCTGATTACAAATAATTTGCCTGATGAATGGAGAGACATCCTTCAGGCGCAAAACAACAGATGGGTTATCTTTTAGAATACCCACTTAGAAGATGGCAAAAATACCACTGCTATGCCCCTAACGCCAGTAAATGATAGAGGAATGGTGTATTTACAAGCGGTAATTCCCTCCTATATTTTGGCTAAGCCTGGTGTGTTGAGTATTACGATTTTATTCTCTTTGGGAGAAACAATAAAAACTCTCGCTACGGTAAGTCAAAATGAGAGCGATTTTGAACCATTACGTATTCTTCCTGCGAATGATACGCTTGATAAGGCAATATTGAGTGGAATTACCATTGAGGATAAAACAATCTACCATCAACTCATTGGCACGCTTTTAGGTGGTAGTAATGGACAAGTGCTTCAAAAGAACTCTGCAAGTGGAACAATGGGTTATACATGGGTAGATGGTTCTAAGCTTTCTTAGGGCATTATTTTTGGAGGCTACGTTACCCCCTATAAGGTTAAAGGCACTGAAGGCACTGATACAATCTACGCATTAGCGGAAATAACACCCAGCGCGCGCACTACTATTTTTGGAGAAGGCAGTACTGAAACTCAACTTATTCTATTGAATTAGGCTTCTGCTGGCGACCGCATTGATAACATTCTTTCACGAGGTTGGGCGCAATGCACAAATATGTAGTTTCTCGCGCGAGAAAGCGTAAATTCAAGTGATGGGCTGAACGTTTCTCTAAATGACTATCTAGTTTCTGATGGGGAAAAATGGAATATTGTTCCTGCGGTAGATAAGACAGTGATTGAGAGGATTGTTGCTGATAGTTATGTGCCGTGGAATTATGGTTCTAATGCTGGCGATACTAAGAAGACTGTGAATATGGTTGATATTTCTGGTAATGCTGGCTCGGCGAGTAAATTAAATCATTCACTTACTATAGGGTCAATAAATTCAAAAACTTATGATGGCTCATCTGACGTATTATTAGAAAATATTGATGGTAACTGGCTGACTACTAAGACTGTTGATAAAGAAAAACTTGCCGACAATGTGAGTGAAGTTTATATTCCTTGGAGCTATGGTGGTGGCAATGAAGAGGCTGTAAAGATAAATATTTCTGGAAATGCAGGGTCGGCTAACAAAGTAAATAATACGTTATCAATAGCTGGAAAAACCTATGATGGCAGTATGGCAATTGAAGTAGAAGCTAGTGATTTGAAAACTGCTTTGAAGAACCAAATTGGAAGCGAACAAATTATGGACGGTTCTGTGGGTACAGCAAAAATTCTAAATAAGGCAATAACTGAGGATAAGCTGGCAGATGGCGCTGTGATTACAAGGACACTAGCAAAGAATGTTGTAACCTACGATAAGCTTGATGGCGAAGGGATGAAAAGTAGATTACTGCGTATCGGCACAGGCAATCGCGCGCCACAAGCAAGTGACGCATCTAATTTTGACTTATGGGTTCAGTGGTTCTGAGGTGAGATATGGGAACTTGGAGCGCAACTGAGCCTGAAAGTGGAATTTCTTGGACCCCTAGTGGCGGTGCTAAATCTGATACTCTAAAATCACAATATATATATAGAGAGAGAGTAGAAGCACCAGGAGAAACACCAACTTGGGAGTATCATTACTGTTATTTTTCGTGTTATTTCGTCTGTTGGATTGGAAGACTAAAAGATGGAAGAGTTTGTTAGCGTTTTGACATTCATCATTGGAACTCTACAGGAGTTTCGGTTATTGGTGTCAATATGAACATGCTTCCTATCGCAATTGATAAGGTAGATAATGCATTAGTTTCTATAAAATGTACTATTAGCACATATACAGATTTCCCAGATAGTGAGCAGGTTATTTATAGGTATTATATTGCAGATGATAGACTAATTGGTGTATCCTCCATCACTCTAGGATTAGATGTGGATAATAACAAAGTGTATGGAACTCCAACCTAGAGACGCATAAGCAAAAGTATTGATGTACCTAAAGGAGGCCACATATTATATTATTATATAAATGGCGAATGGAGAAATTGCAGAATCTATAATAATAATAGCGATAGTTGGGAAGAGGGTCTTATTTACTACGTAGCACATTTACCATCATAAGGAGGCAATCTATGTTATACGGTATCGACATTGCGGGCCATCAATGGGATATGGACATTTCTAAAGTCCAGTGCGACTTTATCATCATCAAAGCCACTGGTGGTTCTGGTTTCGTAAATTCAACTTTCAAAAAGCACGTTGAACAAGCTCTTTCTTTAGGTAAGCTCGTCGGCGCGTATCACTTTGCTCTTGACGGCTACCCAAATAAAGGTGCTAAAGCTGAAGCTCAGCACTTTGTAAATATTGTCAAGCCCTATCTTGGTAAGATTATTCTTGCTCTTGACTGGGAAGCTAAAGCGGTAAAACTTGGTCCTGCTTGGGCAAAGGAATGGTTGGATGAAGTATATCGTCTTACTGGCATTCGCCCTATTATCTATATGAGCCATGGGCTTACTAACTAGCCTGGTTGGGCAGAAGTTGCAAAATACACCAAATTATGGATGGCTCAATACAAAGACTATGTCCCTCAAAAGGGCTACAACTCTAATCCTTGGGGTTCTAAAACTGCGGGTAAGTGGGGTACTAATATTTTCATTCGCCAGTATACTTCTTCTATGTATATTGATGGATGGCGCTCGCGCTTGGATGCCAATATTCTTTATGGAACGAAAGAAGAATGGCTTGCGCTTACAAAAGCTGGCGCGACACCCACGCCAGAACCTACTCCTGAACCCTCTCCTGAGCCTGCACCTTCTGGGAAAACATATAATGAGCTCGCGCGCGAAGTACTTGCAGGTAAGTGGGGCAATGGAGGCGCGCGCATCCGTCATTTGACTGAAGCTGGATATAATGCTAGTGAAGTTCAACGTTATGTGAATGCGATGTATAGCGGACACACGCTCCCAGATAAAGTTGCTGAGACAACCAAACCCAGTGAACCTTCAAAGCCTAGTGAGCCCGCGCAACCAGAAGTAGATTATACTGCTCTTGCGCGCGAGGTATGGGCAGGAAAATGGGGTAATGGGGCTGTACGTAGACGTAGACTTACCGAAGCGGGATACGACTATAATAAAGTCCAAGCCGAAGTAAATCGTCTTTACGGTTGAGTTTTTAGATATAGAAAAAGTCCGAGGATTATTCCTCGGACTTTTCGTTTATATAGACTGCGAATGTAATTAGGAAATGTTTTGGAGTTGGGCATTTACCAAGTCCACTAATACCATATTTAGATAGATTTTTATTATTCCATATCCATCTAAGTACACCATTGATACGGGCTTCAACTTGTTTTGGTGTGAGTTTATATCTTTGCGCCAATTCAATATAGACACCTTTACAAATAGGGAGATGATAGTCTGTTGTATATATTTGAATGGCATCAAAGAATAACTCATAATCAAGTAGGTAAACAGGAATACCTAACTCTTTCTACAATTCACTAATATTTGTTTCTAGCAATGACACAGTATAAAAGCCTCCTACTGATTGAATTTGTCTTCAACCGAGACAATACACGTCATTGGTATAAACCGCAGTTATATATCAGTTAGTTTAGAGATTTTATGTATGCCTGCGCGCACAGAGCTAGTTGGTCTAAATCGCCATCATTGAATATTGTAGTATCATAGTTATATCTACGCGTAGCAATATCACTTTCATTTGTTGGCTTTTCGTGGTCTTTGCGCGAGACGAATAGGGTGCGCGCGCCCACTCTGTCAACAAACTTTTGGATTTCCTCTGGCTCTCTACATTGAACAAAAACATAGAGTGTATGAGTAATACCATAAGCATCGAGTTCTGTGCGCTTCTTTTGTGCAGTTTTGATAATGTCCTTATAAGGCACATCATCCCATTCAATAAGCAGTTGTTTCAGGTCGCTCAAGAATTTTCGATTTTTGGGCGTTTTTGTTCCATCCCATCCTGCTTTGACAGCTAGGCTTTTGACAAGGTCTACTGTAGAGATGTCCAACGTGTAGTTCTCACCAATAATTTCCTAGCAATACGAGACAAAAGTAGATTTTCCGGAGCGAGGAAACCCACCCACAATAATATATTGAATATCATTCATTTTCCATCCTCCAACTTACAGCAAGTTCATCCACGATATTATTGAATTGATTATTTGCGTGGCCTTTTACTTTACAGAAGCTAATATCGTGGCGTTGAAAGTATGGAATAAGTTTCTCCCATAAGTCTTGATTGAGGACAGGTTTCTTTTGAGAAGTCATCCATCCATTCTCTACCCACTTGCGCCACCAACCAGCACTATAACAATTGATACAGTAAGCGCTGTCCGCATAAATAGTCCATTTGGCTTCTGGCTGGGTGTCAATATACTTGCAAGCTTCAAGAATAGCTGTAAGTTCCATTCGATTATTTGTGGTATGCTTCTCACTACCACCTGTATTGTATGTTGCGACACCTTGTTCGACAACGACAAAGGCCCATCCACCTGGGCCAGGGTTTTTAGAACAAGCGCCGTCAGTGTAGATTTCAATCATAGATAGTATGCCTCCAAGAGTTTTTGGATAGTGGTAGTATCTATATTGGAGCCAATAACCTGTGAAGTCGCGCGAAGAGGACGATTGAAGAGCCCAATAGCACCATCATAAGGATTATCCAAATAGTAGATGAGACCCTGCTTTTTTTCTTTTCTGCGCGCCCGCCTGATTTTCCATCCATACTTCCGACAGAATTTCCAATACTGGAAAAGACTCATATCAACATAGAAAGATTGAGAAACAAGGGCGCAGTAATTGCGAGCTATAACTGTTGCACACAAGTCAACAGTCTTACTAGTGTCAATATGGGAAAAAATAATGGGAGTAGTTTTATCCCAAAACCGTTTATTCATTTCTACATACATATAATTGACAAGTGTGTCAAATATAGTATAGTCGTTAGTTGTATATTCCATGGCTACACCTTTCCTTATTTTCTATATACATTATACTACTTTTTAGGATAAAAGTCAAATTTTCTTCGCGCGGATAGCATAAATTCGTTGAGTGTGTAATTTACTTTGCGAAAATGGAAAATTCTGGAAGCTGGCGCGGATACCTTATTATAATAATGCGCGCGCTCGCGCGAATACATCAAATTTGTAGAAAAGTCAAATTCTAAATGCTACTTATATATAGAAGAATAAGCTCATACGGAGGCGAATACATATGAGTATTATTGAGAAAGCTGTCAATTGGATTGTAGGTATTGCGAATGATAATACCCACGGATATGACCAAGGTTCGCGCTGGTCGCCTGATTATGATTGTAGTTCTTTGGTTATTTCTGCGTGGAAATAGGCCGGAGTAAATCTCACCTGCACCTACACTGGCAATATGTATGCTAATATGGTGAATAAGGGATTTGGTGATATTACATCACAAGTCAATCTTGCTACTGGTAGCGGTCTCGTGCGCGGAGATGTACTGCTCAATGTGGCAAATCATACTGCAATGTATATTGGGAACGGATAGATTTGCGAAGCAACTGGAAATGAGAAGGGTGGAATTACTGGTGGACAAACTGGCGACCAAACAGGCCGAGAAATTTGTATCAACAGTTATCGCAACTATCCTTGGAATTATGTGCTTCGCTACATTGCTGAAGATAGTGGTTCGCGCGAAACACGAGAAGAAGTTTCAAACTCCACTGACGGGAACACATATACTGTGCAAGCTGGGGATAGTTTGTGGAGTATAGCCGAAAAAGTCTATGGTTCAGGAACATATTATACAAAACTTATGACCCTCAATGGACTAGCTAATGCAAATATAATGGTAGGCCAAGTGCTCAAAATAAAGAGCAATACCCAAGTAAGCCAGCCCGCGCAATCTACTTCTAATTCTAATTCAAGTTTACCTACTTTACGCAAAGGAAGTAAAGGTGAGCCAGTCCGCGCGCTTCAAGCCTTACTTATCCTTCGAGGACAAAAACTAACTGCATATGGAACTGATGGAGATTTTGGTAATGAAACTGAAATCGCACTGCGCGCCTACTAGAAATTGAAGGGACTTACCGCTGATGGTATCTGTGGAAGCAATGTCTGGAAAACACTTATAGAAAAGGAGTAAGTTAGCTATGAAAAAGGGAACTCGTTTTTTGAAGCGTATCGTAAGTTTTTGCATTGGATTTATTGTGGCTTTTACGGTTATTTCAATGTATCTAAACTATCGCGTAGGGATTGAACTTTCTCCTACTCTCACTACTTGCGTATATGCTTTCTTTGGTACGGAAATTTTGAGTACTGCTTTCATTCGCGTGCTTGACAAACAAGACCAGGAAGATGTATCTAATGACCCGCGCCAGGAAGCCACTCAAAAAACATTTTATACTGATAAATGATTTATGCGTCCAGTTCTTCTGGGCGCATTTTTTATATTTCAAAATTTGAAAAATTTAGTCTATTGAGATATAATATATATAGAATAAAGGAAAGGCCCTAACAGCAATACATATTTGTTGTATGTTATAAACACGCTTTATTTTATGCGGGTCTTGCCTTTCAAATTGAAAGGAGAATGTATTATGAACTTTGCAGAAGCTATGGAAAATAAATCTAATTGGAAGCTTACGGAGAACGGCGCGCCCGCCCGAACCACTACTGGCGATAACCTTATCGACCTCTTTGCAGTTATTGGCGCGATGCGCGAGCGGGAAGAGTCTGACATTATCTCTATGTGGGAGAATGCCTATCGTGAGAATGCAGAACTGGCTGTTCGTATGATTTTTTATGCTGGCGACATTCGAGGTATTGGCCTTGGGGAACGTCGCACTTTCCGCATCCTTATCAAGCATCTTGCCAATATTCACCCTTCCATTATGCGTAAGAATATTGTAAATATTCCTTACTATAACCGTTGGGATAGTCTGTATGAACTTGTTGCTACTCCGTGTGAGGGTGATATGTGGAACCTTGTGCGCACCCAGTGGCTTGAAGACTTTGGCAATATGAAGCATAATAAGCCTATTTCCCTTATGGCAAAGTGGCTGGCTTCTGTGAATGCAAGTTCGAAGAAGACTTGTATGCTTGGTCGCAAGACTGCGTATAAGCTTGGTCTTACCGAAGTTGTATATCGTCGTGCGCTGTCTCAACTGCGCGCCTACCTCAAAGTTGTTGAAAAGTCTATGAGCGCTCAGGAGTGGGCTTCTATTGAATATTCTACTGTGCCGAGCTATGCAATGAAAAACTATTCTAAGGCATTTGCGCGCCACGATAGGGATAGATTTTCGAGCTACAAGGAGAACCTTGAGCGGAAGATTGCTGATGGGACTATCTCCCAGAAAGACATCAAATCTGCGACATTGTTCCCTTATGATTTGGTTCGGAAATATATTGGCGCAGATACTTATGATTTTTGGTCTAGAATTTCTTATATTAGGGCTTATGACACTATTACTGAAGCTCAGTGGAAGGCTCTTCCGGATTACCTTGATGAAGAGGCTAATGTAGTTGTAATGGCTGATGTTAGTGGGTCGATGTATAGTCCGAACTATCAGCCTATTAGTGCTTCACTCGGTTTGGCGCTCTATTTTGCTTCGAGAAATAAGGGAATTTACCACAATAAGTATATGACCTTTACCGACAAGCCTTCTTTCCTCACCATCAATGATACTACTTCTTTGCACGATCAGCTTTGCCAAGCTTGGAGTGCAGGAGTAGGTTATTCCACTAATCTTGAACGTGCATTTATGTATATTCTTGATACCGCTATTGAGAATAACGTAAAGCCGGAAGAGATGCCCAAGGCACTGGTGGTTGTGAGTGATATGGAGATTGACCCGTTCTTCCGCGGATATAAATTGGATTTCTTGGAAGAAATGACGCGCCGGTTTCGTAATGCGGGCTATATGATGCCGAAGGTATTGCTCTGGAATGTCGAAGGCCGAAACTCAACTTTCCACGCGAAGTTTACCAACCCCAATGTGGTCTTTGCAAGTGGCTATAGCGCGAGTGCTTTTACTTCCATCGTCAAAGGCATCACTAAGACTGCCTATGATGTAATGCGTGATACTCTTATGGATGCCCAGTATGACCGAGTAGTCCTCTAAGCCCTAATCTAAATTGGTTGAGCCCGCGCGGAGTAATTTCTGCGCGGGTTTTGCATTTTTCAAAAATTTATTATATAATATATAAAGAAAAGGAGGAAAGCTCGATGGAAGATAAAATTACAAAAACCACTCTTACTCTTTATTGCGGTCTTGCGGGTGCAGGTAAATCTACTCATGCACGTGAATACGCTACAAAATCTAATGCGCGTTATATATCCATTGATGCGTTCTATGAAGCTTGCTTCGGCGACCCAAAAATCCACGCCCACGAATTTGAAGTATGGATGATGTTCTACAATGCCATTCGTCTTGCAGGCACAGACCACGTCTCAGTAGTCATTGATACAAATGCACCGACCCGCGCAAATAGAGATGAGTTGTATAACTGGTTTGCGCAATACTTTGATGCTACTGAACTTATGTGGATTGATGCGAGTCCTGCTTTGTGTATGGCAAATAATGCTTCGCGCGAGCGAGTAATTCCAACTGACGAATTTTTGGATATGGTCGATGCCTTTGAAGAGCCAAACGCAGAAGATGAAACTAGATGGGACACTATTTTCCGAGTAGAGAATAAACATAATAAGTTTAGTGGCTGTGAGCTTGTTTCTAAAAAACAAAAGAAAATCGGATTTTGACTTTTTGAAATTTTTGTGGTATAATATATATAGAAAATGAGAAAGGAATGAGGATATTGGTTCGCAGAACGTCTAAGTACTCTATTGAACAGAAAAATGAGTGGAGCGGGCGCATTGCAATTGTGCTTGCAGAAGCACAAGATGCGCTGACGATTGATGAAATTCAGCATAGAGATGTATCGCTTGTAGGTATGACCCCGCAGATGACAGCAAAAATTCTCAACCATCTTGTAGAGATGGGACTTGTTTGTAAGTCTAAAAACCGTTCTGGTCGTATGGTATACAAGTCTCTTGCAGTGATGGAAGAGCAGGGATACGATACGGAACCCTATAAGGGTGGCGCCAATATGCTCGATAAACGAGAAGATTATATCGGCAAGTATGAATTTGCGATGGCAGGTGATTATAGATGAGTTTGTTTGCGAAGTATACCCACGAATGGGTTGGCAAACAGTGGGAGCGCGAAGTAGTCGAAAAGGCTGACCTTCATATTGGGTATTATTATCCTGTTGAGCAAGTTATTATGACACAGAGCTATACAGATATTACTCTTGCGCGCCTGGGTCATTTCAATAGTGTTTTTTTTGAGTTTTATGGCGAGGATGGGAATAAAATTGATATCTATAATGACCCGCGTTATAACCCATATTTGCTGATGGATGAAAGAGAGGAGGAAACTAGTTGACTAGTATTGCATTTATAAGGTTTCTTGATGCGAAGTGTAAGGTAAGTGGAAAGACTTATGTATATATAGTTGATGATGATGTAAGAAATAGGCTTGTCCCAAGTACTATTTCAAATAGAGTTAATGCTTATCATATCACTAATAATAGTGGGTATAATTACCGTGGTGCGAAAATTGTTTGCGCGGGAACAGAGATACTTTCCAATGAAGAGTCTTTTGACCTGACCGGATTGAAACAAATTATTACAGCAGATTATGCCGGCGAAGTTGATTATCCTAAAAGTGATCGGATTCAGGATGTGAGCAAGGCACGGAATGATTTCGTTAAGACTTATAAGAAAACTGCTGATACTACCACAGTTTTTAGTTTGTCTAATAACAAAATAAAGCCTTGTATAAAGGAAGATGGTATTTGGCAAGAATTGTTCAAACCCTTTAGCGCATCTTTTACAACTGATAATGAAACATTGAACAATAGTCTTTGGACCATCTTGGACAGCGCGCCCACTACAGTAAGTAATATTACTAATGTAGGAACTACTACTGGAAAGCTCAATGGAGCAATGTCTACTAACATACGTACAAATATAACAGATAAAAATATTTATACGGGAACTACAACTACTGCTATCGACAATATCAATGGAGTAATGCCCACTAATACGCTCACAACAGAAGCCAGCTATTTGAAACTCAATAACTTACCTAAAATAAATACTGAAGAAAAGAAGGAGAAAACTATGTTTGAAGGTATGCTGAAAAATCTGCGCTTTGGTAAGGCAGATAATGCTAAAATGTCCATTTATGGGCCTGCTCTTCGGGAGGCTATTACCGGAGATACTTGGGTCGCATTTGATAAGTCTAAGGAACAGTGGATTGATGTTCCCTTCGAAGCCATTCTGGATATTCCCCTGTTTGAAATGCCTGTTGCTAAGAATGATATCCAGATTGGGGACTTCATTTTCCACGCTGGGATTGGCACTGGTTGGGTGCGTGTAATTGATTTTGATGACGAGATGAATTATTTTATCGAGGCAGAAGACCCGTCCAATCACGAAATCATCAAAATTCTTCCTACGCGCAATATGTTCGGCTTCGATTTCTATACCAAGCTTATCGTTCCTTTTGATATGGGCGCTACCTTTGGTGGCGCGAGTGCGTCCAATCCTTTTGGTATGCTTCCTATGCTTATGATGATGAGTGATAAGAATAAGTCTAGTTCCAGTGATAATTCTATGCTTATGGCTATGATGATGATGCAGAATGGAATTATGGACTTTACGTCTAATCCTATGATGCTCTATGCCTTTATGGGCGATAAGGGTAGCGATAATTCTATGCTTATGGCTATGCTTATGAGCCAGATGATGCAGGGCGCGCCTACTAAACATACTTGCAATTGCGACCATAACTAAATTATAAACTAAAACTACCTGCATAAAACAAATATCTATTTTGGAGATAAAGGAGTAAACTATGGAAAATGGAAAACGTGATGTAAAACGTGAAGCTTCTTTGCGCGCGACCCTCTACGATATGGTTCTTGAGACTCTTGCACAGAACGGATATACTTTTGAGCCTGTGGTTGGTGGTAGCCTTATTACTATTGATAGCCACACCCATTGTAAACTGACTATCTCAGTGTGCAATGAGGATAAGGTTCCAGAGTATTTGGCCGACTATGCTGAACAGCAGAAAAAGAGTGCTGAGCGCGCGCAGGCTCGTGCGGATAAAGAAGCTGAAAAGGCTCGTAAGGCGCAGGAGCGCGCGGAGAAAAAGGCAAATAAATAACCCCTGTATTATAGACTATACGGGCGGAGTATATTGCTCCGCCCGCTTTAGTATATGAAAGGAGAGACAATGGAGAGAATATTCAGACGTAAACCAACATTTACTACTGCTATTCAATTTGATGGTAGTAATGCTTCTGATGTGATGAAATTTTGCGCGCGCCACTTAGTTGAGGTTGGGAATAGACTAGTTCTTGAAACACCAGATGGGCCATATATCATTGAACCTAATGATTTTATTGTCAAGGGCGTAGCAAATGAATTTTATCCAGTAAAAGAACATATATTTTGGAAAACCTATGAGGAGATTATCGTGAATGAAACTGACGTATGAAGAATTTGCAGATTTTCTTGGGCGATATATTGAAAGTGAAAAGAAATTCAATAATTTTGCACAAGCAGTAGAAGAATATTTTACTGATACATATATAATGGCGCCAAAAGATAGCGAATTAGTTCTTGACATTTTACGCACTGTTATGGAAGATGATGAGGATTGGATTAGTTATTGGATGTATGAACTAAATTGTGGGCGTGACTGGGAGCCATATAAGGTAACTAAAGATGGGGAAGATATTCCTTTGCGAACGATGAAGGATTTGTGGAATTTGTTGAATGAGGAGGCGCGCGAATGAGTAAGCCAAAGGTATATTTAGCGTCACAAATTTTTGCAGAATGTTGGCGGGATTATAATGAAAAAATTGCTCAGCGTATTGAGAGCGAATTTCCAGGAATTGACCTCTACGTGAGTCAACGTAATGATAGCATCAATGATAAAACCAGATGTGCAACAGCAGAAGACATTGCTTACGGCGACTTTACTCAAAATTTAGATAAAGATGATATTGTAATTGCTATTGTAGATGGTGATACTCCTGGAATAGGAACTACGTGCGAATGTGCATATTTTGCTCGTATGTGTCAAGAAGAAATTGAACGTACTGGTTCAACAAAAAAGAAAATTATTTCATTATATACTGATAGTAGAGAATGTTCACGCACTGTTATGGATGCAAAAGTTGATATGCTTCATTCTTTTGCTGAATCGCAATTTAGCTATTTGAATTTACTTTTAGTAGGAATGTTGAAGCGCTATGGAGTTATGTGCGCAAGTATTGATGAAGTAATTGAGCAATTGCGTATTGCTTTAGAAGCCTATGGGGAAGGTTAACACTGGTCCAGTTATTACTGGAATATATAAAATAACTAATCTGCTTTCTGGGAAGTTTTATATCGGTTAGTCAGTTGATATAAATTATAGATTTTATGAACATAATTTTGGTGCTGGTTTAGCTCATAATTCTGCAATAGATTCTGCTATAAAGAAATATGGCATTGAAAATTTTTCTTATGAAATTCTAGAAGTATGCGAAAAAGAGCAACTTTTTGAACGAGAAAGATATTGGGCAGAAGTAATATTTTAGGGAAAATGTTATGCTCCTTTTGGATATAATATTGCTAAAACAGGAGTCGGTACGCATAAAATCAATTGGGTATCTCAGTATGACCTTTTAGGAAATAAAATAAAAAGTTATTTTACTGCAAGCGATGCTTCTAGAGAATTGAATGTTAGCCCAACAGCAATTAGATAGGCTATTATTCGAAAAGGTACTTGTTGTAATACATTATGGGCTTATGGAATGGAAGATAAAATTGATGCTTATAAGCCTAATAAGCAAGGAACGCCAATCAATGCCTATGATGCCAATGGAAAACTATGTTTTACTTTTGCAAATGGAGTAGAAGCTTCTAAATATTTTGGTATTACGCCTACTGCGATTAGTGCATATGTTACACATAAAAATGGTTATGTATGTTGTGATGGGTACTATCTTGCAAAAGAAGGTGAGCAACCTATTATTAGAGATAATCTATTGACTTCTTATGGACGCGATGGCGTAATAGTTTATTAGTATCATCCAAAGACAAGATAGCTAATAGCTAAATTCAATTCATATAAATAGGCTTCACAATCTTTAGAAAAAACTGATACTAAATCTATTCGTAATTGTTGCGGTGGTATTTAGAATTTTGGTTATGGGTATATTTGGTCTAATATAAAATATAATATTATCCCAGAAAATTATAGGAAAATAAATTATGATTTTACACATAAAAAGGAGGAAATTGAATGAAGTATGGAATAAAGGATAAGCCTCCATTTGGGCAATTGGTTCTTTTCTCACTCCAGATGATGCTTAGTTGCTTTACTGCTACGGTGCTTATTGCAAACGTTTGTGGTGTAAGTGTATCTGGTGCATTAGTTGGCGCGGGTCTTTCAACGTTGATTTATGGATGTATCACGAAGTTTCAGTCGCCAATGATAATTTCCAATAGCGGTGCATATGTTGCCCCTGTACTTGGCGCGCTTGCTATTGGTGGATACACTGCCGTTGCACTTGGTGGACTTGTATCTGCGTTGACTTATGGGATTTTTGCTTTTGCTTTCTCTAAGACAAGCGTAGAGAGTATTTATAAGATCTTTCCAAGAGTGCTGATTGGCTCTATTACTGTAGTTATTGGCCTGTCTCTTGTTGCTTATATTCCTGGATATATCGGCACAACTCAGCTAAATCTCTGCATTGCACTTTTTACAGTTTTAGTTATTGCCTTAGTTAGCCATTATTGTAAAGGAATGCTTTCTCTATTTCCATTCCTTATTGGAATTTTTGCTGGTTATTTAGTATCTATTCCTTTTGGTCTTATTGATTTTACGGTATTTAGTGGAGTAAAATTTATTCAACTTCCTGATTTTGCTTTTACAAAATGGACTACAATTGATTTTAGTGTGCTCCCAATTATTATTACTTATATTGCATTTAGTATTAGTTGTATGATGGAAATTCTATCCGATCACGCAGCGCTGAGTGGTATTACTGGTGTAGACCTTTATCGAAAACCAGGCATTCCTCGTATTCTTCTTGGCGAGGGTATTGCAAATATTGTTAGTTCTTCTATTGGTGGTCTAGGAGCTACCTCTTATGGTGAAGGAATTGCCACTATTGGTTTTAGCAAGTGCGCAAGTATTTACTCAAGTATTGGTTGTGCGCTTATAATGATTTTGCTTGGATTTATTGGACCAGTGCAGGCATTTATTAGCTCTATTCCTTCTTGTGTTATTGGTGGTGGCACAGCAATTATTCTTTATTCTTATATTGCTAATAGTGGTATCAAGCAACTTCAACAAGTAGATTTTACGAATACTAAAAACTTACTGGTGTCTGGTATTGTACTTAGCACTGGGTTGAGCGGGCTTATTCTTGGTAAAGGGGATTTTACTCTTACTGGGACTGCTCTGGCTGTTGTACTTGGAATTATTTTCAATTTGATTTTGAAAGAAAATTTGACGGAAAGATAATTTTATGATATAATATAAATATGTAGGGAGCAATAGGAGTCATGACCTATTGAGTAATGGTGCTTTTACCGCCAATCTACATACTTTTTTATTTTTTGTAAAAGGAGAAATAAAGTATGGCATAGAAATTGATTGATGAAATGGGTCACCATTATGGTAGCCTTGAAGTAATAGGCAAGGCTTAGAAATATGGCAAAACTGCATGGTTATGTAAGTGTGAATGTGGCAATACTACTATTGTAAACGGCGCTGATTTACGTTCTGGAAAACGCACAACGTGCGGTTTTGGTTGTCCAACGAAACTTGGAAAAGGTTATTTTCAAGATTTGACTGACTAGACTTTTGGACGGTTATAGGCTAAATACAGAAATGGTTCAAATAGTAGTGGAAAAGTGTTATGGCATTGTGTTTGTGAATGTGGAAATGAAGTTGATGTTATAGCACAATAGCTTACTCGTGGAGCGACTTAGTCTTGTGGTTGTTTATAGCGTGAATTAGCATCACAAAGGCATATAAAAAATATTCTTGGGCAAGAATTTGGAAAACTAAAAGTTATTGAGTATAGAGGTATAAAAAATACTAATGCTATGTGGCTGTGTGAATGCAAGTGTGGTAGATAGCATGAAGTAGCAGGTTCTTGTCTTACCTCTGGTCATACTCGTTCTTGTGGTTGCGTGTAGTCTTGGAAAGAAGTTGAGATAAGTAATTTTCTTGATGAGTAGAAAATTCAATACATTCAATAGTATACTTATGATGACTTGCGTAGCAAAAATATGGTCATGCTACGTTTTGATTTTGCATTATTATCTAACAATAAGGTAATAGGCTTAGTAGAATACCAAGGCGAATAGCATTATAATCCAAAGGTAGCCTGGTATTCAGAAGACCTAATTGAACGAGATAATAGAAAAAAAGAATATTGCAAAGAACATAATATACCATTATTATATCTAACTAAAGATTCTGATATAAAAGGAGAGATTATAAAATTTTATGAAACTAACTGTTGAACTAATTTACACTACCATTTGGGCAGGTCTTGAAGGATGATTGACTGTCGCTATGCACACGAGGAATACGGCAAAACTGTGTGTTGGGCCACCAAAGAGCGCGAACTATGTAATGCGCGTGGCTGTAAGTCCCAAGTACCTGTAAAGGGCAAGCCCAAAATCATCACTCTTTGCGGTTCTACACGCTTTATGGAGGATTTTCTAAATATTGCGCGGGACTATACCCTCAAGGGATGGGTAGTTCTTATGCCTGGCGTATTCGCGCACAGCGATGGAACAACACTTACTGATGAACAAAAAGCACAATTGGATGAACTCCATAAGCGGAAAATAGATATGAGTGATACGATTTTTGTCATCAATAAAGGTGGATATATTGGCTCTTCAACAGAAAGTGAAATACGTTATGCGCGGGCGCACTTCAAAGAGATAGTATATTTAGAGCCTGATAAAATGCTAAAATTCTAAAATTTGATTTTTACCCTCCATTATGGTATAATTATATCAGAATGGAGGGATTAGTTTATGTCTTTTGAATTTACTCCGGATATTACGCCTTACCTTGGAGATGACCAAAAAGTTCTAATTGAGCATTGCACAGTGCTTGTTCTTGTTGAGGGTGGATGTGATGCTGAAATTCATAGCGTAGATTTTAGATATTATAATTGGGAAAATGGAAATGGGATGATTATCTTCCATAATAAAATGAAGGACAAAGGCTATAACTCCATTGAGAGGTTTGATAACTGCGCACTGATTGGAGAGTTGAAAGATGAATGTATTTGTTTCTCCTATTTAGTGTATGACGATATTTGTGAAACCCATTTTGATTTTGGATTTGAAGATGAAGAATGGGATGAAGATGAGGATGATGAAGGGCCTGAATACGCTCTTTGATTACTCGGCGCGGGTAGCATAAAATTTTAGAACGGTATGGATTTTTGTATAGACTGCTCGCGCGAAAAACTACTTATTTATAGGAGTGGAATAATGAATATAAGGAACTGTCCCATATGTGGACATCATTTATCAATCACTAATGGGGCAGCCTATTGTCCTATCTGTGATAGGGAAAGTACCGAACGAGAACTTTTTCGCTTATGGCTTGTAAAGGAGGCAGAAAAAAGTGAAGAAGAAGAAAACTAAACCTCGTACTTTTAACGAAATGGCGCGAACAATACGAGGCTCTTGGGGCGATGTAAATCCAGTCACGCGGATAGAGCGAGATAAAACAAAATATACAAGAAAGACTAAACATAAGGATAAAGATAACTCCTACCTTTATGGGCTAGTAATTCAATGGTAGAATATATGACTTTTAATCATACTACGCTGGTTCGATTCCAGTCTAGCCCACCAACCCGAAAGGGTATTCTACTAGTAGGAGTGAAAATTTATGGAACAAGTTATTTCTTGGATACAGCTTGCCATCTAGGTTCTGTCTTGTCTCGTCGTAATCATTCCTCTTGGCTATAAGCTATACCAGACAATTGTTGCTTATGGCAAAGAGAAGAATTGGCCTAAGCTCGTCGGCCTTGTTGCTGTATATATGGCAGAAGCCGAAAAGAAGCTCTCTGAGGGAGCCGATAAGAAAGCTTGGGTTATGGCTATGATACAGACCACAGCCAAAGAAATGGATTATGAGCTTACTGATGCCAAGCTTGCGGAAATTTCTCAACTTATTGATGACCTTTGCGCGATGGCAAAGAAAGTCAATGTCAATGTTCTTCCTATTGAGGGCGGAGAGCCTGTAGTTGAATGAACTTTTGGGAGGGTTCGCGCCCTCCCAATCTATAAATTTATCGAGCCCGCGCTCTCTGAGCGGACTTGTAATTAGAACTTCTATGTAGAAAGGTGGTTTATGATTTTGAGTGTCAACTGGCTGTATACTGGGGATACACACGCAGACTTCTCTCGCTTCCGAGATAATCCAATTGCCCAGGACAAGAATAGCTATATTATAATTGCTGGCGATTGTGGGGCCAATTTTTTTGGTGGCAAGCGAGATGCACGAGTATGGCAAGAGATTTCTCAATACCCTTGTCGCTTTTATACTTATTGTGGAAATCACGATATGCGCCCACAGAATACCTATAATATGGAGCGCGTATATGATGAAGCTGTAAAAGGTTGGGTGTGGTGGAACCCTTACTTTCCCAATCTTCGCTACTTCGAGGATTACGGTATTTATATGCTTGGAGAGTATAAATGCGCAATCATCGGCCACGCATATTCTGTAGATAAATACTATCGCCTTATGCGCAACTGGACATGGCATCCTGATGAGCAACTTACTACCCAAGAGCGTTATGAGTGTCAGAAGCTTATGGAAGGTCAGCATTTTGATTTTGTGATGACCCATACTGCACCATATAATTCGCGCCCAGTAGATAAATTTTTGGCTTGCGTAGACCAATCTACTGTAGATGAAACTATGGAGCATTGGCTTGAGACTTTGCGTGCGGATATAGATTATGATGTTTGGCTTCTTGGGCACTATCATATTGACCGCATTCAAGAGCCTAGGATGCGGATATTCTATCAAGATATCGACAGTTTAGATAATATCTATACTCAAATGGCGAAACCTAAAATTTGAAAATTCAGAAAAATAATGGTATAATATATATAGAAAATGAAAGTGAGGGAAAACTAAATGATTACAACTAACGATTGGAATATCGTTCTCAAAGAGCTTGGCTATAAGGAACCGGTATCTAAGGTAAAGCGTAAGCAGAAGCCTACCAAGTGTCGTCTATGTGGTGCTAATATGGTTCCCCACCCTGGCACCAATGTCTTTACTTGTTCTGGCACTATTGAGAAGGAAATCGAGAAGGACGGTAAGACTGTCAAAATTAGTGAGTCCTGTCCAGGTGTGTTTCTGCGCAATCGTATTATCAAGTAAATAACCCCATAAAATCTAACCGAAAGGGAGGACTAGTTATGGAAAGAATCATTGTAGTAGTTGGCTATTTCCCTAAGTCTAGAGTATATATGGCTAAAATTGTGCGCGGAGATATACGGGCGCAAGCCTGGAAAGACCAGTGGACTGCTGATGGTGGAATCGTGGTAGTAGGAAAAATGTTTTATACCAGTGGTAAGCGTGAAGAAGCCTATAAGACTCTCAAGACTAAACTCATAAAAGAAATAAAGGAGAAGAATAACTAATGGAAGATGGTTGGATAGATGTAAACTATTCCTTCTCTACTGTAGGCTATGCGCGCGATACATTACTTGCGCGATTACGGCAGATGGTTGTGAATTATGAACGGTTGGAACTTGTGGATAGAAGCCATTGGAGTGATTGGCGCGAGACAATTCTTTTGCGCGGGTCTATTCGTGATGGAGAGTATGGCGAGTTTCAGAAGTTTATGGAAGAAATGATGCGTGAATATGATGCATGAAATTTGAATTTTGAAAAAATTTAGTGTATAATATATATGTAAGGTTGAGGGAGAAATAATTTCTTGAAACTTTACACGCATATATCGGGAACGGAGAGCGTGACGACGTGAAACTCGGCAGTACCTGTATATAGCAATCGTTGGAGGACGAATAAACCTTCGGTAATTTGTAGCTTTCCATTCCTCAAGAGAAAGCTTCCGGAAATACGAGAAAGGAATGTATGGTGTGCGCGAACCAGCATTCAAAATCCCACGAAGAGGGCATTTGTGGATTGGGTGTTTTGCCACAAGATATACTAAAATTTTGACTTTCTGGGAATTTTAGTGTATAATAAATACAGAAAATGAGATATGGGGCGGTACTCCAATTGGAAGAGAGAGCGGACTTTCTTCTTAGCAGACAATAAAGGAGAGTGCCTTGTTGGAAACAACAGGAGTAGAAGCTGGCTAATTCGGCGAAAGGCTAAGACAACGCCGAGCTAAATCAATAATAGGTTCCACTTTATTTAGCAGATGCTCATATGGTGGTAGTGAGAGTCCAAAATTCGTTTGCTAAAACTATTATTGTAAATGTGTAGAGAGCATATACCGGCTACCTAAGTGTAAGATATTACGGTACAGGGGTAATATCTTACATATGGTAAAGACGTGCTCCAGACTACAACACAGAAATGTGGCTATGGAAACATAGAGTAGTAAGAAAATCCGCACAGTCTGGGTCCGAATCCCAGGCGCCCTACCATAGACATAATGGATGTCTCTAAACTCCATTCGAGGTAGATACCTGGTAAGAAAATCCGGTATGGTTGACGCCATTCAATTTGGGTCCGTAAAGCCCTTATACTTGGCAGGGAGAAGCGGTTTCAACCTGGCCTCATAAGCCAGTTTCTGTGGGTTCAACTCCCACCCCTGCACCCATAGACGTGCCCTAATGCGTCTCTAAATAATCAGGGTAGTGCGAGAGAGGATGGATTTACGGTAAACTACCACTGGCGTCACAGACCCAATAGGAGGGCGACGATATGTGGCTTGTCATTTGCAGTCGCACTATAATACAAAGAAAACGAAAGTAACCGTTGTCCAATACTTCCTTTACTGCAATCTGCATCCATGAGCTCTACAGAGCGGGATTGAGCAAAGCCAGTAAAGCCAGTAACGGGTTAGTCTGTGGGCGCTGAGTCCCACCGCAGGCACGGCGATAGTTATCCCGCTTATGTGAAGGGTTCGTAGCGTAAAATGTACCCTATCTAGCAAGAAGCTACGCTGGGAGTGAGCTTCTGCTGGCAGTCGTGAAAAGCTCGCGTCTTAGGCTGTGTCAATGCCCTAAGCGTTAGGTCGATTACGAAAAATTGACTAGGTTTTAGTGCTTTTGTGAAATAAAAAGCTCCTGCATAGATGAGTGCAGAATATGGTAAAGGGAGAAGTACAATCCCATCATTCAGTTTGGTCGTTGCTGTATAAAACGACCACCATAGGGTGCGCAGACCCAAGAAATGCGTAGGTTGTCTTTACCTCAGAAATTATAGGTTGCGACGGGAAAAGATTGGCATAAAATAATAATAAGTCCTATAAGAGTAAGGAAAAAGAAATAGATTAGAATTAGGGTTAGAATTAGAAGGGCGTAGAGTTGATGGTGTGCTCGCGCGGAGGATGAAACCATCCATGGAGTATTCGTATAGTGGCTAATATTCTAGACTTCCAATCTAGCGCGGTGGGTTCAATTCCCACATACTCCTCCACAGGTTTGGTAGTTTATCCTTCAAAAGCTACCAAGAAATTTTGACTTTCTGGATATTTTAGTGTATAATATATTTAGAAAGTGGATAGATACTCCGGCTTGGCGTAAAAGCTATCGCGGCGGTCTCTAAAACCGCAGAACTTGGAGCGTTACCAAGAGCCGGTGCCATACTAAAGGCGCATACAGCAATCCTTATAATAGGTAAAAAATTTGTCTGCAAAACAAATCTAGTTGGTTCGAACCCAACACAAAATTTGCGTCTTGAGTTTACATTTCAAAAGAAAGAAAGGAAAGTATTTATGTCTACAAATAAAGGTTATATGAAAGCTTATAACTCCATTGCAAAGCCTGGTTCTAAGTCCTCTATTGCGCGTCAGGTAAAACTTTCTGCGCGACCCACTATCGTTCATTCTTGTAGTGTATGTGGCGCGCAGGGAACCTTGTATCGTGTAAATAAGGGCGAGCATCCTGCAACTTATGTTTGTAAGGAGCATCGGGCGAAGTAAGTTTCGCCCTATATATTGTGCTTTAGCTCAGTGGTGAGAGCCGGCGACTTATAATCGTCAGACGATAGTTCAACTCTATCAAGCACAACCATTTGGGAGGAAGGATGTAATCCGTAATCTACCTCCACTAATATGGCGTAAGTAGCTTGGACTTTGCTCCGCCTATAATAGAGCCTAACTCAAAGCATTGTATTATAGAGCGTGAGAGCCAACATTTATGTTGGCTCCCGCAGTTTGAAAGCTAATTATTCATTTTTCCTACCTCCTTCTTTGTTCTCTTTTGGTCGTTGAGAGAATAAATAAAACGACTACCAATAGACTTTCACACCTCTGGAGGGCTACAAGTGGCAAATGAAAGTCTTTACCAAAGTAGAGAAAACCTTCTACTTGCGCGGAAACCATTTCGGAATTGACCACTGCGATGGTATCTTTGTTTATAGGTTATAGCCTAGTTAGCCATTATGGGAAGTTTGGTCAATGAAACATAGTGGCTAGCGTATTTGGTGCCATCGACTAATTGGCTAGGTCACGATCCTTTCACGGTCGTAATGTTGGGTTCAAGTCCCACTGGCATCTCCATATATTACTAATACATTAGAAAGGAAGAGACAAATGGACATCACTAATCTTGACACCTATAATGCGCGTATGGCCTCCTCCATTGAGGATAAAATGTGGTTTTGGGATAAAGTCAAATATACTACAAACACTATTGTAGATTATGGATGCGCCGATGCGTCTCTTCTTTTGCATATCAATGAAGAACATCCTTATCAGACCCTTATTGGTTATGATGCCTCTGATGATATGCTAGTCCGCGCGAAAGAAAAAACTAAAGATACCCCTATTTGCTTTGTAGAAAGTATTTTTGAGCCAGATATGAAAGATACGTGCCTTGTTCTTTCATCGGTTGTTCACGAGATTTATTCTTATCAGTCGAAAGAAGATGCAGATTTTGAACTGGGTATGATTTTTGACCTTGGCGCGAAATATATTGCAATTCGTGATATGGGTATACGAAATATATGCCGTAATATAGAAACGCCGATCGATATTCTCAAAAGCATTTATGCGCGCGATGACATTGCAAAGATTGCTTCTTTTGAAAAATGTCAAGGTCGTATTTCTAATTGGGCAAATTGTATTCACTATCTTTTGAAGGCGCCATATGACGAGAATTGGGCGCGAGAAGTGGAAGAAAATTATGTCCCGTTTACTATGAATGAAGTGCTCGCGCAATACAATGTGGATAGTCCTGTCAAGTATGATGTGGTGTATTTTGAAGCATATACTTTACCCTATGTGCGCGAGCGCATTATTCGAGATTATAATATTAGCTTGTATGCGCCTACTCACTACAAACTGCTTCTTGAACGTCGCTTCTAATTTATATGCCACCGTGATGGAAAGTATACATACAAGCCTTAGAAGCTTGCGCCCGCAAGGGATTGCGAGGTCGAACTCGCCGGTGGCACCAATAAAATTTGAATTTTCTGAAAATTTAGTGTATAATATATACATAAGATGAAGAAAGGAAAGAAAATCTAATGGCTTATTTTGATTGTATGGGAACTTGCGGGGTTAGCCCTTTCAAGTGCAAAAACTACTATTGTAGTGGTAATCCTCACTATACTCCGCCGAAGCGGAAAGTGAAACCTAAGCAGGGTTCTGGCAATCATCCTGTCCGTTCTCTTCGTGCGAAAATTCGTAAGGATGACGGACGTGGATATAATTTCTTTAGAGACATGGCGCGAGACGAATAAGTTTAGCGTTTAGCGGAAGGCTCTTACAGCGATAGATTTATAATTCTATTGTATTATTGGTTCGACTCCAATTACGCAAATGCGTATAGCTTAGTTGGTAAAGCAAATAAAAATTATTAGAGCCTTGGATAGTTTACCTTAGATAAGTTTGGATTTTAGTTAGTTTTTGGGTAAAGACCCCTACAGCAAATATTCTATTTGGACTTGTAATCCCGTGATGGTGGTTCGAATCCATCCCAGGCGGCCTGTGTGGACGCGGTAGCTCAATCGGGTAGAGCGCGTAAAATTGTGGGTCTTGAGTTATGCTTTGTTGGATTGGTACTCCTTAGTAAATAAAGGCGCGGCACTGCAATCTTTGAAAAAAGAATGTGATATAATATATACTGTCGAGCGACCTCGGTAGGCTTGACCCCAAGTTCAGCTGGATTATCCAGCCCGCGCCTTGTATTTATGGATGGTTATCTCAACTGGAAGAGAGCTCGCCTTACACGCGAGAGGTTAGAAGTTCAAGTCTTCTACTATCCACCATAGATTACCACTTGTTAGATTGTTATCCTCCTGAGACGTCAGCTAGTTCTGGCAATCAATAAGTGAATAATCTACGTCCAATATCTCACTCACGACGTAAAAAGTTTGTGAGGTCGCAAAGGAGAGATGCGTGAGCGGGTCTCACTCCAGACTGCGTTAGGTCGAAAAGATGTCTAGCTCAACCTTTTTCTTTGTCTGTTCTTTTAGTGGGAGTATCGAAAAATGAACGGCAGAAACGTTTCGAGGTTCGAGTGGTTCCCTTGGGAGGACCGAAAACCACTCACTATGCTTCCATACCCCAATAGGTAGAGGGGAATGGCTCAAACCCATTGTAGTCTCAGTTCGAATCTGAGTGGAAGTACCAGCAGAAGTTAACAATCACAATTTTTATTATGCGCATCTTGGACGATTTCTATTTGCGTAACTTGGTTTTAGTAAGTTAAGATGTTCTTACTTAAAATAAAAACATCTTTTATGGGAGATTAGCCTAGTGGTTGAGGCAGTCGGCTGTTAACCGACCTACAGGTGTTCAATTCACTTATTTCCCGCCAGAACGGTTGTTGGGCCAACCGTTTCGTTTCCTCTTTTTCTTTGTAGGGTTTGGCAGTTTTCCTTGGGGTCTTACTTCTAAAAACTGCCTTTCATATTGAGGATGTGGTGTAATGGTAGCATTCCTGTTTTGGGTACAGGCGGAGCCGTTCAAATCGGACATCTTCAACCATATATCAAAAATTTAGGAGGTATATTATGCCTAAGGTACTCTTTGAATGTAATGATTGTGGCAAGTTCTATGGCAGTGAAGCGGAAGCTCTTGCTTGTGAGGAAACTCATGCTAGTGAACGCAAGCGTAAGGAAAAGCTTCAGGCTGAAAAGAAAGCTCGTCTGGAAGCCATTCGTGAGCAGTATAAAAAGCTTCTTGCGGACATTCGCAAGTTCAATGAGGACTATGCGGAACCTGCGACGATAAGTTATACAGGCGCACTGGATAGGGTGCTGGATAGTTTCTTCAAGTTGTTCTAAGTAGGTTATTGAATAAGATATAAAGGCGCATAACAGCAATACATTATATAAATATTTTTTGAAAATATATTATGGAAATGCGCCTTGATTTATATATTCGCGCGTGTTGTAATAGTAGCAAACAAGGCTTTGACCCTTGGGGAAGTGGAGCATAACCATTCGCGCGAGCCAGATAGGAGGATAGACCAAAGTAATTACTTGGTTGACAAGAATAGCTCCTTCTTCCTCCTTTTTTTTATTTTGGAGCTATGATAAGGAGCATATAATGACATATAATGAAATTTTTGGTTGATATTTATATATTGATCCTAATCAATATGTAAAAGATTTAGACCTTGACAGGCTTATAACGCCTTTTCAAATTATTCCCTTTGAAGAAAAAATCCTTCAGAATTATTTGACCTCGATAAACATTCGTTTTGGTAATGCTTTAGAGGCAGTTGTGAAATAATATCTAATTGAACGCGGTGCTCAATATATCGATAGGCATTTTATTTCTGGAAAGGATTGCGATCAGTTGTTTACTTATAATGGTAAAACGGTCCTTATTGAGCAGAAAGTCCGTGATGACCACGATAGTACCAAAAAAGTCGGTCAAATTGAGAATTATTTGGATAAGAAATCAAATTTGGCAAATGCTTTATGTTGTTGCTGGTTTATTGACCCCAATTTTCAAAAAAATAAAAAATATTATTTGTCTCAAATCGGAGATGAATTATATTATGGTAAAGAGATAGAGTATTTTCTTGAAAAGGTTTTTGAGGATAATCGGTGTGATGGTCTTTATGATTTTTTACAATTGGCTATTCAAAACTATAAAGCGACTTTATCATTAAAGAGTTTACCTTTGAATATCAATTATAAAGAACTGGGGACAGCTACTTTATATAAACTATTTAAAAATTCATCTATTCGAGAAAGTGTTAGTAATATTTTCTTTGATGGACATATCCCATATAAAGAAATTTATGATTATGCGAAAAAGGCACGAAAAATTTCTGCGACAGAGAAATTAGTGGCTTTACTAGAGGAGGAAGGTAATGTATAAAATTTATTAGGGTGACGCTTTAGCTCTTTTTCAATAGATAGCAGATAAATCTATTGACTGTATCATAACTGACCCTCCTTATGAAGTTATATCAGGGGGCGCACAAGAAAATCAGTATGTCAATCGGCCTACTGGCATTTTATCCAAGAATGACGGAAAGATTTTTGAACATAATGACATCGATATTTCTTGTTGGATTTCAGAGTGTTATAGAGTGCTGAAAGATAATACCCATATATATATTATGACAAACTTTTTGAATCTTGAACATTATCTGGCTGAGATACGTAAAACAGGGTTCAATATCCACAATCTTTTGATATGGAAAAAGAATAATGCCACTCCCAATCGTTGGTATATGAAAAATTGTGAATATATTATCTTTGCACGAAAGGGTGAAGCAAAGCCTATCAATGATTGTGGGAGTAAAACCGTTCTTGAATATAATAATGTAAAAGATAAACTACATCCTACAGAAAAACCACTTGATTTACTTGAAAAACTAATTACAAATAGCACTAATGTTGGAGACATAGTTTTAGACCCATTTGGCGGAAGTATGTCAACAGCATTGGCGTCAATAAAGACGGGAAGAAAAGCTATCTCTTTTGAAATAGATGAAGAGTATTATAAAAGTGGCCTTGCTAGGTTAGATGCTTTCGACCCAAAAGATATAGTTGAGGTAAAACCAAAGGTAAAACCTCTTACTCCAAATCAACTTGTTATTTTGAAAGTGCTTCAAGATAATCCAGAAAAAGACTATTCTGGTGCTGAGTTAGCAGAAATTACAGGTTTGTCTTCGCGTACTTGCTCTGGTTGTATTACTCCCTTGTGCTCCGCGGAGCTTGCTGAAAAGACAAATAAAGCCTCACCATTTAGAGTGAGATTGAAATCTAAAATTTGAATAATTCCAAAATATATTGTATAATATATACATAAAGTAAAGAAGAAAGGAAACACTAAAATGGAAACCTATCCTATTGAGAAGTACAAGTTCATTATTCTCCCTGAGCAGAAGAAAGTCATTGCACTTACTTCATATGCTGGCAAAACTGTAAAGGGTGTTGCTGTATGCAGTGAGCACGATGAATTTGACGTTGAAACGGGCAAGCGACTTGCTTCCGCGCGAGCTAACGTAAAGGTAGCAATGAAGCGTAAGGCGCGTGCTGAAAAGAAGCTTGCATATTTCGATAAGATTATTGATGATGTCGAGCGTGAGTATCATGAGCTTGAAGGTTATGCTTATGATGCTGGTGAACGGTGGGAAAATGCGATTGATGAACTGGCTAACGTGCTGAATGATGTGGGTGCGCTTGAGCCGATGGATGTTGAGTAAGGAGTAAATTTATGGGTCGGCGCGAAAGTAAGTATTGTGAAAAGTGTGGGTGCTATGTGCCTGAAGGAGAGACAGCGTGCGTTTCTTGCGGGTATGACCCTACCCCAAAACCTGCGCGTCGACCCGACCCTCTTGCAGATATGTATGCGCGAGACCCTTGGGCGATAGCGCAGTATCATACTCCTTTACCTGTGGATTACGCGCAACTGGTGAATGTAGCACCGAAGGTAAGACAACATACTTTGAATGAAGTGCCTGATGAGTTGAAAATGGAGAATACATATGAGCAGTTCGCACGAGCAATGGACTGGGCTTCTTGTTCAACCGCCCAAGCCTCCGAAGCTTTTACTCAACTTGCACGAGACCATCGAGATGCGCGGAAACAAGTAATGTTGCATGAAGTTCTTTGGGCGAAGGGTGGAAGAGGTAACTCTTCAATAATTAAAACTCCAAATTGTATCAAAAATAATATGGATAAAAATTGTTTAGAACTTTGTGAATATTGTTATTGTGAGCAAAAGAAAGAAGATATATATAACCACAAGATTATTAGGACATATAAATGTTTGAAATATCCCTATATGTCCTTGTCCTATACAAGCACAATCAACTGAACCGGCGTTCAGTCCCGACTTGAAATCGGTGAGTAGGCGAGAGCCTATGGGGATCGACACCTCGGTTGTGCGCCATAAATAGAATAGTAGGGTTAGCCTGTTCCGTGGTGATGCGCGGGTCGCACCTTTGAGAACGCCTTGTATACGGGTAAAACAGAGCACAAGCCGGCAATGTTCTCTCTATTCTATTTTATATGCAGAGTAAACCAGCAAGGTGTTGGGCTCGCCTGCTAAGCGAAGTGTAGTCATAAGGCTATCTGGTTCGTGTCCAGTGCTCTGCGCCATATGCCAGAGATTGGTGTTGAGTGGGTTCGAATCCCACCGCTGGCATCAAGGGCTTTTGCAATAAGCCCAAGAGATTGCAATCATGTATATTGGGAGGAGTTGAGACCCTACCCAATATATATGCCTTCGTAGTATAATGGCTATTACTTCGGATTTGTAACCCGAAGATAGGTGTTCAATTCACCTCGAAGGCTCCATTACCGCACGGATGGCCATGGTTCCAATACGACGGTATTACTTCTATATTGAAGGTTTGGTGCGGTATATAAATGAATATGGGCCTAAATTCAAATGGTAGAACCTTCATTTGAATAACAAAGTGTGATACATGTGAACAGATAGAGCACTAAGCGCACGGGTCTTCCGGAGGCCTTCTCTATCATCTATGCTCTAATAGTTTAGTAGGAAAAATACCGGCGTTGTCGGAGAGAGCGGTTCGAATCCGTGAAGGGGCCGTGGTTCTTCCACCACGAAGAGAAGCGGGTGGTTTCCACCGTTAGGAAACTAAGATACCGAGTGACACGTGGTATCCATGGGAGGATACGTTGACTTCCACTATTGGTCTCCTCAATAGTAATGTAGATGGAGTGACATCCGGAAAAGAGCGGAATAGCGCATTAGACGTTGTGATGTGCGCCATAGGTATATGGCCGGAAAAAGATACCCATCCCGTCTGCGAGGACGGGAGCCTATCCTCTAATAGCAAAGTGGTAATGCATACCATCCCAAGTTTACGTAAGAAGGTAACCATTGGTTCGAGTCCAATTTAGAGGGCGCCCGCGTATGCGGGCTATTTTATTTTATGGAGAGATGAATTATGGATTATTTGGGTTATAAGACGATAAGACTTAATGACGAAGCATTGAGCCAACTCTATACCAATGGAAATTTAGGTGCAGGCGCGCCAGAATTTTTGGTGAATGAGTATCTTATAGCGACAGATAAAGATGATAATCCAGTGGACTATTTTAGGTATACTACTGATGAGATTTTCGTTCGTGTTCCATTTCTCACTATGTCATCTAGTCGTGGAGAAAAGTTAAAACCACGCAATCAAGAACAAAGAATTGCTTTTGATTTGATGAAAAATAAAGATATCCCAGTCAAACTGCTTACAGGAACATGGGGCGCGGGTAAGACAATTGCTTTGATTGGACAAGCTATGGAAGACCTAGAAGCTGGCGTATTTGAAAAAATTACTTGGGTACGTAATAATGTACAGGTAAAAGATACCGATGCTCTTGGCGCGTTGCCGGGTTCTTCTGAGAGTAAAATGTTGCCATATGTAATGCCTTTTGCTGACCATTGTGGTGGGGCAGATGCCGTTGAACAGATGATTGAAATGGGTCTTTTGGAAGTAATTCCTCTTGGCTTTTTACGCGGGCGCAGTATCCGCAATTCAGTTATTCTATGTTCAGAGGCAGAAAACCTTACTAAACAACATATCCAACTGCTTCTTGGCCGTTTGGATACTGGAAGTCAGTTATGGTTCGATGCAGATGTACGCCAGAGAGATAGAGAAGCTTTTGTAAAATCTGCGGGTATTGAGACTATGGTTGAACGATTGAAAGGAAATCCCTTATTTGGATATGTCCATCTACAAAAATCTGAACGGTCACCTGCTAGTAGGCTGGCTGACCTTTTGAATGACTAATCTCCAGGAGGCTCGCGAAAACGAGCCTCTTTTTTAGAATATGTAGTATACAAAATCTACTTATAATTAGAAAAATAACTTGTAGGTGGTGAGTGTATGGCTACACCAAGAAAAAAACTGTCTAACAAAGATGGAAGTAATGTCCTTTATAAATAGAATAGTGGTCTTGTATATTACTAGCGTCTTGCTGAAGATGCAAAAGTAAATCCTCTTTATGGAACATTGTATAATCATGCGACGGCTTCTCTTTCAAATGCGCAATCTTTTGCACAATCTAATTTGCCTCGTATTGCGTCTTCATTGAAAGTCCAGGCTCAAAATGAATTGAAAAAAGAGCTTATGGCATTGGAGAAGGCTTGGGGTACTACCTTTAGCGCAGAAATTATGGCTTCCCCAAATTTTTATAAAGATTTGATTGAAGCTATCAATGGAGTAATATAGTCAAAAGATGTGTATGAAAGAAACATGGCTCGTATAAAGTATGGCCAATCTAAAGCGACATCTCTTGCTAAGATAGATATATCTTAGATGTTTGGCTCATATTTTAATACTTTTTGGAACAAGGGCGGTCAAGAGGCAATGACAAGGGCAATCAAAGAGCACCTAAAAGAATGGAGAGATTTAGATGCTTATTCTATGGCTAAAGCAATAGATGCAAAATTGCCTGAACTAATAAATAACACTCTCATCAGAATGTTTGAAAGTCAACCTTTTGACCCAAAGTGGGGCACAAAGGATGGTAAGGTGGTAGAACCTCTATCAGAATCATAGCTAGTAAATCAAAGTTGGCAAGCATCTGTAGACGCAGGAACGAACCCATATATTCAACTTGCCGAAGAACTACGTATGTTAGGTGGCGACCTTAGTAAAAATCCTTTGCTACAATAGGTTTGGACAGTGATGGGTTTTGATAAGTCAAGAGAAGAAATACTCTAGGTAGCAAATGAACTCAAGCAACCTGAAAGGTCAAAAAAGAAAGCTATAAAAATTCTTTCAGAAAAGATAGGTAGTATTTCTGGTAGCGCATCTAAAATGGGTAATTTAGCCGAAGTCATATTGACAGCTATAGCATCAAAAGTAAATGCAGGTAATTCTGATATTACCGTAATCCACGGTGGCGACATCAATAAACAAAAAGCAGATATTGTATTTTTCTATAGAGCAAATGCAGGTACATATTTGGACGCCCAACAATAGGCATTATAGAACGCAAAAGCTAGACAAGATGCTGAAGATAGTATTCGTATGTAGAACGTTATAACTAATACTGCTTTGGGTAAATTTATGTCTGGCTCAAATCCCATTACTCAAGAGGGCTTCAATTTTATCGCATACGTTAATGCGAAAAGTTATACCTTGGGTAAAAACTTTAGAGGTTTTCACGGTGAGACCGAAATTTCTATGAATACTTTGAGTGGCATGCTATCTAAAGATGCAAATCTTAGCACACGCGGAGCTAGTGCTCTTATATCACAACTTATACAATTTACAAAAGGCGCTGTTGGTGATGGAAAAGACCCTGGGCCTATACTTGACAGTTTTGCAGAGACTATTGCAAGTTTCTTATTTGATGACTATGCGACTTTATGTACTAGTCTTGTTCCAGAAGGACATAATGCCTTACATTTCTTTGCGCTTGATGGGGTTTATATTCCTTTATCTTTCTTCTTGGATAAGATAAGCGACACTATTGCAAGATGTTCTGATGAAATGGATAGCTTTTTCAAATTCTCTTTACTCACTGGCAAAATTAAATATGGCTCTTTGCCCTTGGAAAAGTTTAAAAAGGGGATGTGGGGAGAACAAGCAGCAGAAGCTATGGCGCAAACTAAATTATCTTTGATATTCTTGCGAAACTTCTAGGAACTGATGCGGGCATTATAATTTTGATTTATTTCAAAATTTATGGTATAATATACATATAAAATGAGGAGAAAACCTATGGATGATTTTGAAACTACTTTTGAAAAAGAATTTCCAGGTGTACATATTGTTGGTGCAAAGACTGTAAGACGATGGGATTTACTTATGATAATTCTATCTATTGCAGTTTGTATTGTGACAATATTTACCGCGCGCCTGGTATATTTCAAGAGTATATTTATATTTGTATGTATATGTGTGATTGGTGCAGGCGCGCTATATTATCTGATTAGGTCAATCATCCCTAATAAAAGCGATAGATTGATTGTAGAAATTGATAAGGATGCTAATTGGAAACAAATTGTATCTTATTTTACAGTAGAAGCAACCAATGAGAATGATGTGTATATTATTGAAGAAAGAATGAATCCGTATCTTGTAAGAATAGATAAAATCGATGATGAGGATGATGACGAATGAGTATAATTATGTTTTGGGTCGTGCTTGTAATGTGTATGTATGGTGCGCTCAGTAGTTTTTTGGAGTATCGAAATTCTAAAAACAGAAACCAGCTTGGTTGGTCTATTGGCTGGCTTGTGCTGTGTGCAATGAATATCATAGTAGAACTTATTTGAGAGGGGTTATATACCCCTCTCTTTTATTTTATAAATTTGAAATTTTTGAAAAGATATGGTATAATATATATAGAAAATGAGAAAGGGGCTTTGACTTATGACTGATATGGAAATTATGAATTGTGTGGAAATCGCGCGAACTTTTCTTGATGATAATGATGCAAAGAACGAGCCTCTTTGGTATGATGAATATGATACCCATGATTGCTGTGTTGGTGCAGTGAAAGAAGGAGCATCTAAGGCAGTTATTATGACTGATGACTGTGATTATGTCGTAAAGGTGCCATTCAATGGAACAACTTATTACAATGATGAATGCATTCATTGTGAAAAATGTGCTCGACGCGCAGAATATGAAGAGCAGATGGCTATTCGTAAAGAGGAAATCTACAAGAAAGCTGAGCGTCTTGGCTGTGCTTTTTGGGAAGCTGCTATGGATATACCTAAGATTGATGACCCTTGTGTTGGCTGTGATAGTTATGAATATGAAGAGGGACACGAAAAATTCACTGGTGCTGGCATTGACTACCGGCGTGATTATGATGTGGACTTTGAGGAAGATGACTATTGTGGCTCGGAAGCTTGGCTGTATGCACAGGCTTGTGAGTGGGGCGTAGAGCAGGCTTTTGTAGAAGTTGAACCTCTTGGGATGATTGGTATCCATCCTATTTATGCGCAGAAGAAAGTAAGCTTTCGTGAGCCGAAGGTTTGCTCCGCAGATAGCAAGCAGAAGTTCAAATCTCTGTACCCTACACGCTATACTATTAACGAAACTCTTGGCGGGCTTTTGGTGGAAGCTTATGGTGAAGAGTTTGTGGCGAAGCTTTACAGGTTTATTGACTTTTACCATATCGGTGATTTGCATAATGGAAATTGGACAATTGTTGATGGGAAGCCGAAGATTGTAGATTATGGCGGATATAAGGAGTGCAACTGATGGGTTGGAACAAGATTACGAATGGGCTTTTTCCTTATAAACCTAAGTTTTGTTGGAGGAATATAAAAAGATTTCCCTGTCTCTTTCGGAGAATAGGGTATATTTTGAAGCGCGGATATAGTCCTATTGCTCGATGGGACTATGGTGCTTGGTTTATTGATACGACGAAAGATATTTTTACAGAGTATCTAAAGTATCATGCTGGGTATAAGATTATTGATGAAACGAAAGATGAAGAGTGGAACCGTCAGGCTTGGGAGAACATCATCAAAGAGATGGTTGATTGTCTTGAACGGATGGATGAAAGTCAATATTATGACACTAAGCCTTGTAGATATGATGAAACTGGGGATAAAGACGATTTGATGAAGTGGTATGATGAGGTTTGGAAAGAGATGGAAATTGCGAAGCGTCGTTTCTTTCTTCTCCTCAATAAATACTTTTATGATTTATGGGATTGAGAGGTAATATAAATGGGAATTGAAAAATATAAAATTTTACCTTCGCGTCTGGTCGGAAGTGGAGATAATGACTATGATGTGTTTAGGTTCGATGATGACGACCATAAGCAAATAATTTGTTTCCTTCAAGAGGATAAGGATGAACAAGTTATTTGCTATGAGATAAAGCTTATTGACTATGTTCTTCTTGCAGAGTGTATGCAAGAGCCAGAATTTGCTAAATGGTTATATTATACCATTTTGACGTTGAACTCTGTAGCACAGGGAAGGAAAAAGAAATGATATTCAAAGATTACGAACTGCGTTTGCTGGCTGGCGCGGACGATACATATGAGATTGTCAAATGGGATAAACATCATAAGAGTTGTTTTGTGATTTGCTTTTTGAAGTATGATTCTAAAGAAAGATGTTATGATGTTGAAAATGTAGGGATGAGACCTTTTGAAGTTTGCGCGAACACCAAGGGATTTGCAGGTTGGATACAAAAGATAGTCGAAACGTTGAACTATATCCGTATCTTTGAAGATGAGGATGATTTTGAGGAATAAATTATGAATGGATTTATTGATTATAATGTATTCAATGAATTGCTGACTGAGTTATGCGACCGTTGTGATATGTATTGGATCGACGGATATTGTGCGAAGAATTGTAGATGGGCAAAATATCGTTTTGATTTAGGAAAATTGAATAAAGAAAAAGATTGATTTTTCTATAAATTTATAGTATAATATATATAGAAAGTGAGGGAAAGATGTATGGCTGATTTCTATGTCGCGCCGTCTTATCGTGGCTATTCTATTCTGCGCGGACCCTATACCAAAGATAGAAAAGAGTATGCGATAATTGACTTCAAAGGAAAAGAAAAAGAAATCCGTATCTACCGCCAACCGCAAAAGAGTTGGAAGGAGCCCGCGTCGACTAAGTCTGCTCCTGCGGTTGACCCTACATCAAAACCTCACTATGAAGAAGTTGATGGGTGTATGCGCGCAGTAGGATTGAAAGATGCTACACTCGCATCGCTCATTGGCTTTGGAGAGCAAGGCTACATTGATATTGTAGTGTTGAAAGATGGACTCGCGCGAACTGAATTTTGGAAGTATACGTCAATGAATGGGTTGCATCCCTTCCGGCATAATCGTATGATTGGAGTATATCTGCCCGAAGGAATTGAGTGCCCCAAGAACGTAAAGCTTTCTTTCGCGCGAGCCACCAAATTTGACCTTTTGGTCGATGATAATACTTGGCGTCCGCGCGAAGAAGTATTGGATAGGCTCTGGGAACTGCGTGGAGAGACCCCTGAATTAGTAACCTATGAATGGAAATTTACTTCTAAGGAAACCTTAGAGAAATGGAAGGAGAATAAAAAATGAATAGATTTTCTTTTTGTCGTAATAATTATGGGACTTCCTCTCGATGGAGTTCCGATGAAGAGAGCACCGCAAAAGCTGAAGACGCAATGTGGGCTGATGTGGCAACTTATTTGCGTATCCTTGCGCGCAATGGGCGTGATGCTATTGTAAGCGTTGAGGATGGCGGATTTGTAGTTTCTGTTGAAAATGATTATAGTGACTCTGCAATGGGTGGAATGATGCCCATGTGGGTTGATGAAGATGAAATGGATGCTGTGCTCAATCATCGTAGTGAGGTAAAAAATGGAGACGTTGACCAGTAAGTATTGCCCTGTATGTATGGGTAAAGGAGTTATCTCACATCCATATTCTTGTGATGATGGGGCAACCATTTACGAGAATGAATTTTGTCGAAACTGTAATGGAGAAGGCTACTTATTTATGGGTGATGACGTAATGACGAATGAAGATAAGCTCCGTTCTGAGATTGCCTCCTATAAAGGATTAGCTAATTTTCTGTCGAAGGTTTGGAGCGACGGCGGGTGTAAGGAGTGCCCTGCGCGAGAGATTTGCAAGCAGAGCCAGCGAGATGAGATTCTTCCTTGTAATGAAGCTGTGAAGATATGGCTCGCGCAGACAGTAAAGGAGTAAATTATGTTTTGGGTGATTGTTATGCTACTATTTATCGCCGCCGAAATTTCTGTTATGAATGATAAGATTTGATGGCAGGCGCGCAAAGTAAGTATAGAATTGAGGCAGAATTTATGTGAAAAATTTTGCCGGAAATCACTTGTTCACCGAAAGTATAGATTGACACGAGAAAGTATGTAAATTAGTATAAATTGGACATTGAAAAGTAGAGTTCGGAAACCTTTTTTCTGGTGGTGAACTCTATTTTTTTTGACTTTTTTGAAATTTTAGTGTATAATATATATAGAAAGTGAGGGGAAAAGAATTGATTGCGCTTCTGATTATTTTTATTATTGCAATATTATGGTTTGTGATGTATATGGTAATAAATTTGGTATGCTGGGATGATGAAAAGAAGCAACTAATTCATGATTTTCTTCGTTATTATAAAAAAGTAGAAAAAAATAGTTCAACTTATATTCATCTTACCTTCAAACAATTTCTTGCTTTCTATAATGTTGCTCCTGAGAAGTGGGATGTTTGGAACTATGATAAGCTTTATTTCATTTATGAGAATGAAATGGGCGAACGTTTTCACGTCGTATTTATAACATATGGTGAACAACTCAAATATCGGATTTGGGAGAAGAACAAAAGTAAACACGAAGATAATCTATTTAGTGCGCGTAGAATGAATAGATTTATTGACAGCGTGCTCGCAGACAGCAAGCGAGCAGAGGAAGAAGCAATGCGTGAAGCGAATGAAGTCTATAAGCGTGTTGTGAAAGAGTTGGAGAAAGGAGAAAGTAATGTATCTTTGGGTAGATGACCTGCGTGAGCCTCCAGAGACAGGCGCTAACTGGCTGTGGGCGCGTAGTGTAAGTGAGGCTAAGGCTGCAATTATGTTTTATGAGCGTCAGCGTCAAGTGGATTTTATTCATATCGACCTTGACCACGATGCCGGAAGTTATGCGTGGGATGGCGGAGATTATATTGAGGTTCTGAAGTGGCTTGAGCAACATCAACTGCCGGATACCGGTTATACGTTCCATCTCCACACAATGAATCCCGTTGGGCGTGATAATATGCGCGCGATTATAAACTCTAATGGATGGAGGGAAATCAAATGAAAGTAATTCGTATTCTTGATGCTGGCGTGTTTGCTGATGAGCGAGGGAACATCATTCCTGACAATGAATTTTTCGATTGTATCTCACACGATGGGGATTACTTGTCTATTCGAACTGTGAGTCAAGTGCCTAGTTGGTTCCCACTCATTCGTTCTACCGCTCGGCGCGAACGTATTCAGAAGTTTGAACGGCTTTGGCAGATGGTAGAAAATGGAGGTTGCAAGTGAAAATTATCCAAGTGTATAAGGGTATGTTCAGTGATGATACCTATATTCTTGAGAATGGTTCATATTGCGACTATTCAGAGATTATAGAGTTTATGTGCTATCCGCATAGTGATTGGCACAATATCAAGAGTGTCAATTGGGATAATCTTGATAAGGATGAGCGTGCTCTAGTTATGGATAAGATTGATGACCCTGAAAAGTGGGAGAAAATTTTTGAGAAAGTGTGGTATGTACATTGATGAAAGACCTTTATGAAGTGATGCACTACGGTACGATTACCCACGACTACCAGTGGGAAGAGCATTTCACAGATAGACCCACAAAATTTCGTCGTGTGCGCATTTTCCTCTATGAGGGGCAGTATGTTCTGGTTGAAGAGCTTGATGGCATTATTATTGATACTGCGGAGCTTGGTAAGGAAGAGGTAGAGTAATGGGTCAGAAGATTTGGATTACTTCTGATACCCACTTCAACCACGCTAATATCATTCCTTATTGCGAGCGACCATTTGTAGATGTGGAAGAAATGAATGAGACGCTTATCTATAAGTGGAATAATGTTGTGGGTAAGAATGATATCGTATGGCATCTTGGAGATTTTGCATTAGGTAGAGCTGAAGAGGTTTCTCAATTTCGAGAAAGGCTCAACGGAAAGATCTACCTCATCCGTGGGAACCACGACCATCATACCAATGGTTGGTATGTTGCGCGCGGGTTCGATAAGGTTTATGATAGACCTATCGTGATTGATAAGAATGTATTGCTGTCTCACGCACCAATTACCACAGAGTATAATTGTGGCGAGCTAATCAATTTGTTTGGTCATGTGCACAATAACCTCTATTGGACTATTTCACTTGGTGGTGCGTGTGTTTGTGTAGAGCATTGGGACTATGCACCAGTGCTTTTGAGTGATGTGAAAAAAATGGTTGAAAAGGAGAGACGAAGCTGTGATTGTTAAGAAAGAAGAGTATCTTGGGCTGAAGTATCGAATTGAGGAGCTGGAGAATATCCTTTGCCCACCTTCTAAGGGACACGAGTGGAAAGAAATCGAGGACGTGTATCAGTATGGACCTGAAACCGATGTGCTGATTGGTAAGAAGTGCCAGTGTACTCGATGCCTCAAGAAGAAGTTTGTGAGTTTCTGATGGATAGAGAAGATTGGCGTTTTGTTCGTATAATTATAGCCCTTCTTTGTGTGGGTGTTATGATTGTATGTATTCCTTTTGTATGTGTGAAAGTAAAAAGTGCCCAAATGGAAGCCCAAGGATACGAGTGGGTTGCTGGCGAATGTCAATGTTATTGTCCCTCTTGCGAATGTGATAAAGGTCATTGGGAACCAATTAGTGATTGACTTATAGGGCGCGGGTAGCATAGATTTTATGAATGGAATTTATGTAGCCCGCGCGAAGTAAGTAGAAAGGAAATATGGATAGAAAGAAATATAAATGGCTTGTAATTGGACTACTAATTGTGGTTCTGTTGTCGTATTTGATTACTAGTGCGCGAGCCACAAATGAGCCTAATGGATATGTGGTTAGTGAGACAACATTGTATAGCGGGCCAAGCTATAATGCGAGTAGTTATACGACGCTTGGTGCAGGAACAGAGCTTTGTGTGTATGGACGATACAACCAGTGGTATGAAGTTGGTTGGAATGGAAAGACTGGGTATGTATTGAGCGATTGTGTGGCTATTGACCATAAGCAAGATTATACAATTACTATTGATGCAACACCTATGCCTATTGCGCCAGTTGCCACTCCATTCAATAAACCAATGGAGCCCGCGCCCATTGAGCCGACTACTGCACCAACCCCTACTCCTACTCCTTCGGGTGATACCTCTATTGTAGAAAGTGCAGAAGCCTATTTTGGTGTCCCATATAAGTGGGGTGGAACTACTGATAAAGGTATGGATTGTAGTGGTTTTGTCCAGAAAGCTTACGAAGATGCAGGCTACTCCATTGGGCGCACCACCCAAATTCAGGCTCTTGAAGGCAAGGAAGTAGAAGACTATGCGCCCGGCGATATTTTGTGTTTTGGACGTAGTAAGTGGAACATCTTCCACACAGGAATATATATTGGTGACGGAAAGTTTATCCATTCTTCCTCGCCAGAAGGTGTGATTGTGAGTGAGCTTGATGGCTATGGATTGAAACTTATTATGGCAAGGAGAGTAAGTGAAGAATGAAAGTTCAAGAAGTAAATAAAAATCGATGCAGTTTTTGCGCTCTCAAAAAAGGTGATTGTTTCCGAAAAGGAACTGATATTTATATGAAAGTAGATACTTTTTATGCGCCTACGGCTAATCGTGCTAATCCTGATGCTCCTCAAGTTGCTTGTAATGCTGTGAATTTGGCAAATGGAAATTTTGAAAATATTGATGTTTATGAAGGCGTAACTTTTTGCCCTGATGCGGTTGTTAGTTTTTGAGGTAAGATGATGAAAATTGAATGTAATAAGAAAACTATTGTTCGGTTTCAAGACTTAAAGGCTGGTGATTTGTTCCGTGAGATTGACGCGCAGGCTGAGGCAATTATGATGAAAACTACGGATGTATTTCGATCTGATGGTTCGATGTTGAATGCGGTTTATTTGTCTGATGGCGAGTTTGAACGGTTCGGAGAGATGGAAGAAGTAGAGCCACTACCCAGCATAGTGGTAGTAAATAATTAAGCTATGAAAATTAGTTCTAAGTTAGAAACTACCATTCCTTTTAGTGATTTAAAATGGGGAGACTGCTTCCGATCTAAGGTTAGGAATAACGCTATCTTTATCAAAATTCCTTTTACTGAGGGCGGAAATTATAATGCCGTTATATTGGAGACCGGTTTGTTAGCTTGCTTTCCTTTAAATGAGCAAGTTGAGCCTCTGCCTAATGCTAAAGTCGTAATCTAAATTTTGATTTATTCCTAAATTTAGTGTATAATATATATAGAAAGTGAGGGAGAAATAATGAGTTCAATTACTAGTGACATTCTTCGCATCATTGATTGCGCGGGTGCTGACCCGACATTTACCGAAGTCTTTGCCGGAGTCTTTGCGCGGCTAGGTTATGTAACTCACATTGAAGTAAAGGACACTCTTCGATGGCTTGAGCATAAGGGATTTATTGTATCCTACTACTGCCCGTCAATGCGTCAGTCTCGTTATTATCTCTCTGCTCAAGCTGAACATTTGATGGATGAAATTGACGGGTGCGCGCACAAGTAATTCAAATTTATATTTTGACTTTTCAAAAAATTTAGTGTATAATATATATAGAAAGTGAGGATGATGTATGGATAAGAAAAAGGTTTGGGTTGTTGAATACGAGGGTGGAGATACAGAGGTGTGTTCCACTGAAGGTTCTGCATACCGGCAGGTACTGCGTCATTATATTGAGATTCTTGCAGACAATCTTGTAGAAATTAGAAAAGAGCTCAATACTGATAGTGTTGAACACGTTTATGAAACTATTATTGGCGACCTGAAAGACCTCGCGCGAGAGCATTATATAGATGGTGTTATGTGGATGCGCGAAGCTGAACTTGTGGATTGAGATATGTAAGTGGGATAATAAGGAAAGGAATAGTAAAAATGAAAGAAACTAATATTGGAAAGTACGTCATCGTTCGTGGAAATCACTCTGGGGTATTTGCTGGAACTCTTACTGCCAGAGAAGGACGAGAAGTTCAACTCACCGATTGTCGTCGTATCTGGTATTGGAACGGCGCGGCAAGCATTTCCCAGCTCGCTATTGACGGCACAAGCAAGCCGAATGATTGCAAGTTCCCCGCACCGGTGAAGGAGATTACAATCCTTGACGCCATTGAAATTATTCCTTGCACAGAAAAGGCTGAAGCTAGCATCAAGGCGGTGCGCGAATGGAGATGCTGACACGGGAGGCTTTCCTCCATACGGATTTTTTCGATTACGGTGACGGCTATGACGACGGTTATGGCGAAGGTGATGGTTCCGGCTATGGTTTCTGCGACGGCGACGGCCTTGGTGATAGTTCTATTTTCAGGTATGGCTCTGGCTCCAGCGTCGGTTATGGCCGCAGTGATGGTTCTGGCTACGGTTATAGTCTCGATCCCATTTATGGCTTGAAATCCCTGAATGGCCAGCTGGTTGATATGATTGATGGCGTACCAACAATCCTTACTAGTATCATCGGTAACGTTGCCAAGGGGTTTATTGTTGGTCCTGATTTTTCACTTGCCCCGACCTTTGTGTGTAAGCAGGGTAATACATTTGCCCACGGTGAGATACTCCACGAGGCGTGGAAAGCACTATTGGAAAAGCTTTTTGATAATATGCCTACGGAGAAACGCATAGAGGCGTTCTGCAAGGAGTTCAAGTCTGGTATCAAGCGCCCAGCGATGGATTTTTTCTCGTGGCATCATCGTCTCACTGGAAGTTGTGAGCAGGGGCGACGAGAGTTCGCTTGGCAACATCATATTGATATTGACCACGATGAACTGACACCTGAAGAGTTCTTCGCACTGACACGTAATTCATATGGAAGCAGTATTATCCGGCAGACGGAGAAAGCATTTGCTTGCCAGAGTGAAGTAGAACCTATGAATTGAAAATAAGAAATAAGGAAAATTTGAAGTTTTCTAAAATTTAGTGTATAATATATACATAAGATAAAGAAAGAACAAAATATTTTATTGGGCAAAGCCCAGAAAGGAAACAAAACTATGTCCACTACTACTACTACCGAAAAGACCCCGAAGCTCACGCAGAAGCTCTTCTTCCAGAACGTCCTTGCGATGCTCCATGGCAATGACACCGAGTTTACTGCTGAAGAGATGGCTGAGTTTGCCGAAGCTCGCATCGCTAAGATTGACGAAACCAACGCGAAGAACCGCGAGGCTGACCGTAAGCCCACTGCTAAGGAGCTTGCCACCCAGGAAGAGAATGCTCGTCTGCGCGAAGCCCTTGTTGGTATCGTGCGCGAAGCTACTGAGCCTCTGGTGCGTGATGCTATCGCTGAAGCTCTTGGTGTGTCCCCCCAGAAGGTTAGTCATCTTGCAAAGGACGCTATCGCGTCTGGTGAGATTACCAAGGCTGAGACTAAGGTTGACGGCAAGAAGCGCGTTGCGTATGTCGTCGCCGGTGAGACTGCTGGCGAGTGAACCTTGAGTTGAGAATAAAGAGAGAAGTCCTACGGGATTTCTCTCTTTTTCTTTTTTGACTTTTTGTATTTTTTATGGTATAATAAATATAGAAAGTGAGGGAAGAAAATGAAGTATCCGAAGTGTTGTAAGGGTTGTGTGCATCTTCATCCGCTCTATGGGAATAGAGATAAGACTGGAAAAAGAACCATTTCTTCCTATGATTGTAGTAAGAGAAATGGATTTTTATTGGCAACTAAGAATGGTTGTGCCGAGAAGAAGATGAAGTAAATTTATGGTGCTCGCGCCAAGTAGAGAGAGGAGTTTGATTTATGGTTTACTTTACTAAAAAGTATGATGAAAATATGGAAAGCTATGATGGGCTTGTTGCTCTTGCTGATAAGTTTCTTGCCCATAATGATGGAGAATATATTTATAATGAAGATACTGGGCTTACTTTGACTAAGGTGGCAAAGAATCCCAGTGTATATGTTCTTTCACGCGATGATGGTGGAGATGAGATGTTTACGTCCTCCGTCTATAAGGCTGTGGATTATTTACTTTACTCGGGAGGAAGAAGATAAATGATTTATTTCCGTAAGGATTACTTTGATAATAGTAAAACATTCGATGATTTTGTGGAAGCCGCACAATGGTTCTTCAATTCGAGCGATGCAGAAGATACTTGTATTTATAATAGCGATAATGATGTATGGGTTACAAAGAATGCTCATACTTTTGAACATCCAGGACGATGGGAAGTTCATGACCAGTTGCTTTGTAAGTCTTACTTTACAAATTCTTTGGAAGAAGCAATGGATTGCATGTTTTCTTTGAGGCGCGCGTGATGGGACTTTGGACTGAACGTAAAAGTGGGATTGATGGCCTCGCGCCAGATGAGATACTTGTAAAGATTTTTGACCAGTCGTATGAGTGGACAGAAGACGATAATCGGTATCTTATGGAGTATTATTTCTATAAGGAGATAGGTTATCCTGAAGAAGCCGGACGTTGGACTTATCCTGTTGATGTGATTGTGGTACTTGACACGATAGACTACGGCGAGAGGTTCTTCCGTATTGGTTATGATTGCGGTTTGACGGAATACCAGGATACTATCGTATGGGATACACGCCCAGTGGAAGTTAGACTACATAAATATACGAAAACCATTGAAGTAGAGGAATGGGAGGAAGTATGAAGCGAGAAAATAAAGTAGATATTGATACATTGTACGAAGAACTTCGTGATTACTGCTTTGAAGTTCTTGTAGATAACACTAATTCTTGGCGCGGGCCTATTGGTGAAGATGAAAAAGCAGTTCGTGCAAGGTTTGCTTATATCAAAGGCGTATCTGATGCGGTCAGGTTTATGGATAATATGTTGATGTATTATGTTGAGGATATATCTAATGAAGAGGTTGATTGATTTTCTTTTTGCGCGAGCCACCCATAAAGAATGCTTCAAATTTATGCTGTGCGCGCGGTGTGTTTGGAAAAATAATGGAGGGTGTAGTGAATGGCAGGCGTGAATGTGTTGAATGTAGTTGAACGAACGCAGTTGCCTGATTGGGCAATTATATGTATACTACTGTGCGCATTTGTTATGGCAGTTTTCTTAGTTGAGTTGCTTGCTGGGAGTACAATAAAGAAAATAAAAATTGGTGGAATTGGGTTTACTTTGGCAGCAGTTCTAATTCTTATATTCTTTTGGTTAGGAATATTCACTTCTAATAAAATAGCGCAATATGAATGCACTATTGACAATAAGGTAAGTTTTGTGGAACTCTACGAGAAGTATGATGTGATTGAGCAACGTGGAGATATCTGGGTATTGGAGGAGAAAACAAATGGAAAAGTCGATTGATACGCTACGTGCAGAAATGTGGAGAGACCGCTACACTGCGATTTTCAATCAGTATTGTGCTCTTGCAAAGCGCGAACAAATTATGCGTGAAGAATATAATGTAGTGGCTCAAGATTTGGATGACTTCTATCAAGAGAGATGCGATTTGAAAGAAGCTCTTCTCCAGAAAGATCTTGAATGCGCGCGACTTCATCAGTGTTTGAAGGAACTTGTTGATGTAGGAACACAATACCTAGCTTTCTCTCAACCCATTGCTGGAAGTGATGGCTCGCGCGCAACACAGTTCCGAGAAGTAATTGAGACAGGAAGGAAAGAAATCAATGAATAATTCTAAGTTGACGAAGAAAGTTTGGAATAAAATGCGTGATGGAATCGTTGTAATACTTGCTATTCTCTCAGTATGCTTACTCTTCTCAGGTTGTAATAGTTCTTCAACATCTAAAGAGCATGAGCGCGAGCCAATAGGTTATGCCATTGTGAATGGTGAAAGATACGATATTACCAATTGGGGAGCATATGGTGGGCATCCTTATATCAAGACTGTAGATGGAATGAGAATTGAGGGTTGCGGCATTACAATATATCTCCCGCGGAGTTGAGTATGGATAGTAGTTGCGATTATGGTTATGGACCGTGCACGGCACCAGATACACTGTGCCCTCACTGGCAAGGCACTTTTTGTGAGTTAGATATATATTATGTTGAACTTGAAAAGGAGAGAGAATATGAGCGCGAGTCCGAGCTATAAAGATACTGTAGTATATATTGACCAGGAAGGCAACTACTTCCACGGATATGTGGATGGAAGCTTTAAGGCAAGTATGGAAGATTGCGCGCGATGGGCTGATGGAGAATTGAATGATGCGCAGTATATTGCTTTCTGCAAGTGGTTGGAATATAGATTGTTTTTGGAAAGCTGGCGCAGAAAGAGAGATAGAGTTGTGGATGGGCGGAAGTTGAAAGTTTCGCCTTGAGCCAGTGGTGTATGGAGAGCAAAAAATTGCTCTCCTTTTTTTGTTTTTAGAAAAGATACATCGCGCGCCCTCCATAGAAATGTATCATCACTACATTTAGTGCCTCGCGCGAAGCCTATATAGAACCTCCATTGAGCAAATCTATGGAGCCCGCGCAGTTTCAATTTTACTACTAAGTCTACTTCTAGACTAAATCAAAATTCAAACATTTTTATTATGGGATTTCTACTTTTTTATATTAGAAAGTATGGAAGATAGACTAGAAAAAAATTTTTATATATCTTGTAAGGAAAAATTTAGAGAGTATAGTAAAGAAAATCTACTTTATAAATGTAATAGGGAAATTTATTTAGTAAATACATTTATAAATACATTATATATATAGTAGTAGTAAAGTCTCCTACGGAGCCTTTTCTTTGAAGGATACCCCTCGCCCTCAGGGCGAGGGGGAGTGGCGGTCTCGCGTAGCGAGAGCGCGACAGGGGGAGTGGGTGTCAAGTAGATAATAAAATAAATTATAATATAATATAAATGTAATTATAAATGTATTTATAATGTATGCCTATCGCGCGAAGCGCATAGGGACATCAAAGTAGAGCACATAATTTATAGTGTAATTTTGAGTATAGTAAGCGTCAAGTGGGCGACCAAGTGAGTCACTAAATTATAAGTGTAGTTTTAGTGTAAGTTACAAATGTAATTCTAAGTGTAAGTAAAATATGGGTATAGGTGGCGCGTAGTGTAGTTTATAGTATAATTTATAAATGTAATTTATAAATGTAATTATAATGTATATTGTAAATGTAATTCTAATGTGTGGGTGGACGAATGGACGAGAGAAAGAACTTATAAATATAATTTATAAATGTAATTTTAATGTGTGTTATAAATGTAAGTAAAATGGAGCAAGTAGTAGAGCAAAGACAGGGGAAAATAAATAATTCCAATGTAATTCTAATATGTGCGCAGGAGAACGGGAGCGAGATACGAGGGCAATAAATGTAATTCTAAATGTAATTCTAAATGTATGTTTTAAATGTAATTATAATGTATGTTGTAAATGTATGTTCTAAATGTATGTTCTAAATGTATGTTCTAAATGTAATAAGGTTTGTTTTTTTTTTGCTTTCCGGGCCATACTATGGATACCTCGGAGGCTCTTTGGGGGTAGGGATTGAGTTATATAATCCCAAATTTTTTCCAAAGTCAAATTTTTTTCTATTCCAAAAATCTTCTAAAATTTAGATTTTTCGTATCAAAAATATCAAAACGCATACTAAAATTTGACATAAGTAAAAATGTATGGTATAATGGAAGGGGAAGAGTATGTGTCCGCGCGCACGCGCACGCAAGAAAGAAGCCTGGATTTACTCCAGGCTTTTATATTATATGTATTCATCAAGTGATATGCGCGGATGAGACAAAATTGGTGTGACATAATTCGATTTTTGGCGCATTTCTGTCTCAGAATTTTGGCGCATTTTTGTCTCATCACTATCTTCGATTTTTGTCGCACTTTTGTCACATTTTGTCTCATTATTTCTCATTTTTGTCGCATTTATGTCGCATTCTGTCTCACAATTTTGTCTCATTCCTTCATTGGCTAAGCGACTGATAGTCCTACGTGAGCAACCCAGTTTGTCTGCAACTTGTTGTTGAGTTAGCCCTTCTTTTAGTAAGCTTCGCGCGAGCTCCTTATCTATTTTTGATAGACGCCCGCGCTCGGCGCTTCAGGCGGAAAAACTGGAAAAACCTTTTCGGTTTCTGGGTTTTTCGGTTTTTCTGGTTCCGGTTTTTCCGGTTTTTGTGGGTGGGTTAGTTCCCATTGGGCATCTGCTTCTTCAACTATTCGTTTATAATATTGAATGGCAGATACATTATCAGGTTTTTCTAAATCAAATAACCATAACATCAAATTTGCCCATACCGCGCTATTCAGTCTGCGCCCAGTAGCTTCTCTAAATGATTGCTGGGTATTATACTTCTATATCAGTGTAAATAACTGATTGCCATATTCAATAAAGTCATCCAATGCTTATCTCTCCAATCTTAATAATATATGACTGTCTAGTCAAATTTCTCATCTCTTTATAAAAAATAGAGGCTAGCTGGGGAGATAAGCAAAGACCCAGCTTTGACGGGTGGCCACCCGCGCCTCTATCCATTGTGGGTATTCTCCCACTTTGTAATTATATTATACCATAAATTTTGGTTTTTTTCAAATTTTTGTGGCACACCCAGCTTTTACTTCCTTGTCAAATTTTGACTTACATTTCGGGCTTACTTGTGCGCCCAGCTCTACCCCTAACCTTTTATTATACCATAAATTCCCAAAAAATTCAAATTTTCTGGCGCAACCTCCAGCTCCCAAATTTTCCAAAACCTAGCGTTTGCGTCCAGCTTTCCAGCTTTCTTGCGCCCAAAATTTGACAGGCTCATCTAATGCTTCCCCTATGTGGTGCGCGCATCATAAAATTTGACACGCAATAAAATTTGCGTCGATGGTTTACGATAATAATGTTATGTAAACTTTAGTCGTGTGATGGATTAGTGATTTAGTGTGGTAGTAGTTTACTACGCTAAAGAAAATTTGACAAAAATGAAAATCTAACCTATCTTAGGTTAGATTTCAGGAAGAAACTTTCCCTCGCTAAATCATTAGCGAGGGAAAACTTTCAAATATCGGCGCGTCCCACGATGCGGAACGGGAAAGCAATAATTCCGTAGGAAAATTTTCCTTTCGTGCGCTTGTGGATAATGGAGAAAATTTCGGTTTCAATTTCGGCGTCATTCAACGCCGTGTGCGCTTCTTCAAAGTCAGTCGCGCCAGTGATAAAGCGGAAAGTGGTTTCCGCGCTTGTCTTGTAGTATTTGCCGCTTTCGGTTTTCCAACCGTTAGCCTTGCACGCTTCGCGGTAATCGTCGCTATCAAGAATATGCTCACAAGCCAAACCCCAGAGGTCAAACAGAGGATACGACCGACCACGGAAACGGAACACTTCCGGCTCATACTCTTTCTTAGAGGTATAGCGCGCCTTGCTTGCGATGTTGTCGCAGATGCGGTTCTGGAGGGCTTCCCAGTTGTGGAAGTCTGCACTATACAGTTTGGAAATATAAAGCTCGGTAAACGGGATTGCTTTCTTGAAGTCAAAGTTAGCGTTATAAGCTCCGACGCCTACCACGTCGGCGAGGTCTGCTTCAAGTTTCGCGGACGCTTCGCGCCACGTTGCAAGCTCAATCGTTCCCGCTTCCAGAGCCTCAAGGTAAATCGGACGTTTGGACGCATAGTAAGCAGTATTGAAGATAGCAGGCACAGAAAAAATCTCGGTAATGAGATAATTTCTACGGCGGTAAACGTTGCCTTTCGCGTCGCAAATCGTCCAGCCCAAATCATAGATAAGGGGCTTAGCGATAGCTACGGATTTTTTCGCTTCCGCGGACAGCTCCGACGCATAGGGAAGCGTCGCAGTTTCGCAATCGAGGACGCAATAATACTTTCTCCGGCGGTCAAGTTTCTTCTCGGCAATAGACATAGCATTCAATTCCTTTCTGTCAGTGGGTGTAACTTCTTTTCCCTCCTGACATTATATATATTACCACACCCTATACGGGAAGTCAAGAAAAATGTATCCGGTTTCTAACCTATCTTAGGTTAGAAAAATTCCAAAAAGAAGCGGGGAACTTAGTCCCTCGCTTTCGCCTTTTCCTTTTCGGCTTTCTTCCGCTCCCGCTCGGCTTCTTTGCGCTTCCGCTCGGCTTCCTTGGCTTCGGCTTTCTCCGCCTTGTCCGCGAGCTTGGCGCGATACTCGTTAGCGAGCGCGTAACCGTCCGTCCCGTCCTCTTCGTCGGCTTTCTTCGGGATAATCACCGACAGCTTCACCCACCTATCTTCCCCAGCTTCGACAGTCGGGAACATAAGCGTTCCGGAAGCAGTCTGCATGACCTCTTCGCCGTCCTCCGTGAGAACTTCCACCAGACGCGCAAGCACGCGCGCACGCAGAGCATCATTCACGTTTACTTTCTTTTCCATTTGGGATACCTCCTTTATCTTTGTGAGTATAGGATACTACATAATAAGTAAAAAGTCAAGAAAAACTTTTGGTGGTTCTAACCTATATTAGGTTAGATTATGATGGCTCGCGCCATTAATGAATGAAGAGTTCTACCTCAATTTTTTCCACGAAGTCTGAATCTTCAAAGGATGCAAAAGTTCCGTTAGTAATATCTACGACATTGCAAGAAATATCACAAACGATGCAAGGACGAGTTTTCATCCAGAAACTGCCTTCCCACATAAAAACTTCGCCTACTTCGACAGTTTCAAATAAAATACGACTATTCCGGTGGTCAGTAATTTTCATTAGATATTCCTCCTTTATTTTGTAATTGTATTATACTATGCTCCACGCGCCCCGTCAACCATAGTCTAACCTATATTAGGTTAGAAACCCCAAAAAATTGTCTACCCTCAACCGAGGGCAGACAAAATCTCCATAATCTGCGACGGGTCGAAACTATATTCGCCCCAGCTCTCACGATTGCGCGCTTCATCATCGAAAAGAATATCTTCCGCGCCGATCTTGAAAGTTTCTTTCGGTGTGCCATACTCCACAACGTGGATAGCGTCCCACTTGACAGAGTGGAGATGCTTATCAAGCCATTTCTTTTTGGCTTCGCGCACGGCTTCAAGATAGGCTTCCGAGCTTGTCTTGCTTCCCCACGAGATAACGCCGATAGTGTAGCCTGCGCGGTGGAGCTTGTTGAGCTTGCGCGCGAGCGTGCGCATATTGCCGAGCGGTCGTGCTTGGGCATAAGGATAAACATCTTCCTTATGCAGATAATCAAGCCAGTTTTCAACCTCATATGTCCGAACAAGTGTCCCGTCCAAATCAAACCAAATAGTCATTTTCTTCATTTCCTTTCTTCTTTGTATACTAAGTATAACGCATATAGATGCAAATGTCAATAAAAACTTTTTCCTTTTCTAACCTATTTTAGGTTAGAATATGATGGCTTGCGCCATCAAGAGATAACAAGCTGAGCTTTCACCGGAGTTACTTCCTCATTATCATCGAAGTAGGCTCCTTCGCCGATGCTCATATTGACAGCATTGTAAAGCTCTCCGGTGCTCGCAGACAGAAGCTCCTGCGTGCTCATATACAGGGTACCACGGAAAGAGAAAACCTCTCCAATAGGAACCATCTTGTACGCGAACGTTTTCTTATTCTTATAAATGATTTCCATTGTTTTGTCCTCCTTTATTTTGTACTTACAGTATACACTAAATTTTCCAAAAAGTCAAATACTAATTTTGGGAAATGCTCCAAAACCTAACCTATCTTAGGTTAGAAACCCTCCAAAAAAAGAGAGGGGAAAATTCCCCTCACTTACTCCGCGTCCGCGGGATGGGCAACATAGCACTTCTGCGCGCCCTTGCCCTTGACCTTGACGTCCTCCACGTCAAGCTCACCGAGCGCGACAAGCTGACGGAGCAGAGCAGACGCCTTGGGCGTGGACAGCTCAAGCTCGACAGCGACCTCGGAGGTGAGACGCTTCTTGCCGTCGTGCATCAGATTGCGGATGGCGTCGAGGATGGGCGCGTTCTCGGCGAGCTTCTTGGAGTTGACGCGAGCCGAAGCCTTTTCGCGCTCCTTGGTAAGCTGGTCAAGCATAGCCTGCGCCTTTTCGTTCATTTCGTCGGAGAGGTTCGCACTAATCACGTTCGCAAAAAATTCCTTGTTCGTCATGGTATATACCTTTCTGGTTTTTCGGTCTTGTCCTTGACCTTGAATTTTGGGAGATTTTGTATCCCCCTTACGAGTATTATATTACCACATACTCTAAAAAATTGCAAGCAAAACTTTTTGGGTTCTAACCTATTTTAGGTTAGAAAAATAAGGGACATTTGTCCCTTACTTCATAATTGCATAATTTTTTGCATACCAGAATTTTTCTGGAATTTCCATAACCGTAATAAGCACGATACCCTCTTCAACCTTGCCATAGATAAACACATAGTTTTTATACACTTTGAAAAACTGATTATTCCCGCGGAATTTTTCAGCCGTATATCTCAAGTAGCTTTCAAACGGCGTTCCCTCGTAGCGTTCAAACTCCACTCCGCGCGCGTAAGCTTGGCGCGCAATTTTGGATATAGAAATATTGTAGGTGAGATTTTTGCGTTCGCGCCATCTTTTGAAAGCGTGGTCTGAAATGATAATAGTTTCCATAATTTTGGGATACCTCCTTTTTCTTTATGGTCTTATTATACCATAAGAAAAGAAAAAGTCAAGAGACTTCTAACCTATATTAGGTTAGAATAGTTGAAGAGAATTACTTCTCTTCGAGATTATCTTGTACAAGTTTTTGGGCATAAGCAAGAAAATAAAGCCCGCAATAACAATTGAGCAAAGGCACCGCACCAACAAGAACAAGATAAAGATAGGCAGTAAAACGCGGACCATGCCATGTTTTGAGCTTCTGCCCTTCAGAAGCGGCTTGTGCGAACACCTGACTTAGATAAATAAAACCAATCAGGTAAATGGCAATGGTGATAAGATAGATAACAAGAATAACTTTCATTTTCGGGAACCCCTTTCTTTTTTGTATTATCATTATACCATAAGGGGAGAAAAAATCAATACCTCTCTAACCTATGTTAGGTTAGAATATTTAGTGGGAGAAATTCTCCCACTTATGCAATGAAAGGAATAGAGTAGAGAGTGAGAATCTGCCACGCACCATTGGCAAGTTTGCCCTCATAGTGGTACGTCTGGTTTTCGTTGTCCTCTTCTTCGTAGTCAAAGAAAACAATCTCAGACTTTTTCTTCTGGAGGGATTCCCACGCATCATCAAAGCGTGCGAAAGCAACCTCATTCACTTCTTCAGAGTCAAGAATCCAAATCATTTGACTATCTCCTTTCGTTTTGTGATTATAATATACCATACTTTTAGAAAGAAATCAAATGGTTTCTAACCTATAATAGGTTAGAAAAGGATTGATGGCTCACGCCATCAAATCCTAACCGTGATGTCAGCTCTCACCGGCATGACAATGGTGTCAGAGTCATACACCGTCATCTCGCAGGTGTCAAAATCAAACGCATTGCGTCTCCAGCCGTCGCTGGTGTAGGTGTCTGCCAGTTTGAGACACGGCTTACCATTACGAAGAAAAGTGTCGCCCACTTTCAGTTCGCCAAATTCGACAGTTTTGCGGTACTGATAAAAGATGTTCATTGGTATGTCCCCTTTCAAGTTTGTATACACATTATAACGCATATGCGCCCACTTGTCAACCGGTTTCTAACCTATATTAGGTTAGAGAATATTTATGCATTCTGGGCGCGAATAATGCATAAATATCCAAAAAATCATAGGTTAGAAACGATTTTTTGCATAAATATTCATGCATAATATTCATGCATATTCATTCATTATGCATGGATATTTATGCAAGGTTGATTACAGGATGTATACTTTCACGCTTTAGTGCGGTAAAGTGACAGGATAAAAAAAAGAGACGGAATTATTCCGTCTCTCTCTTGTTTCTCTTGCCAAACCAGTACTCCCCGTTGATGGGCATATCTTCACCAGCATACCAGTCAAGCCGGAAAAAGATTTCCAAATCATCAACCATATCAGCCAAAAAATGCCATTCGTCGTCGGCTTCGGCAATACTCACAAAACCGCGCTCTTTGATAATGCCGGTTTTATCGGAACGAATACGGATCACCGCGTTGTACTTTTTGATTTTGCTTTTCATTTTTTCAAACTCCTATCTAAAATTTGTATTTTGGGATATGGCGGATTTTTCAATCCGCCATATCTTCCAACAACCAGCTAAAATGCTTAACCAAAATAGGCAAGTATTCAACAGCGTCATTCGCCAACATATAGGCGGCAATCATATCGCTATTGTAGGCGATCTGCCGTTCGATCATGCCGTAGCGCTTGCGGTTGTCTTTCGTGATAGGCTTGCTATCCAACATCTCAAGCGTTTTCTCAAGCGCCCGGTTTTCTTTCCGCAACGTCTCAAGAGTGTTTTCGATCTGATCGTTCATGCGTTCCATAGTAGCAATCTTCATTTTGGTATACCCCTATTCTTTATTTGTAGCGCGGGCATAATGCCCGCGCCCGTTTACTTAATCAATCCATACGCCCGTCTCTTTACCAATGCGTTCCAACGTGTCAGCGTTCCAACGCTTGCGGATATCGGGCGCGCTTGCGGGCGCATGAATTGCCTTGCGATACTTATTCCGCGGATTTAAAATCCGTCGGATAGTCTGCTCATAGGCGTCACCCGCTTTTCCATCGGATTTATCGCCCGCAGACTCGCGCTTTACCAATTCATCGGCATAAATTGCATTGAATTTTTCCGCCGTCATATCAATGCCGATTGCATTGAAAAAATCAGATAGCGGGCAATGCGTCGCCAAAAAATCACGCACGCGCTTTTCGCTTTTCGCGCCCGCACAAGCGTTTTTAACCGTGCCGTCGGCACAAGTCCAGCGAAAAACACGAATTTGAAAACGCCCGTGCTTATCAGCGTTGGAATTGATGAATGTACCAAAAATATCGTTAAATTCCGCGTCAGAAAAGACCACGCTATTTTGAAAAACAGCGTTTTTGTCATGCGTGACGCCGTAAAAATGAATACGCGCCCGACGTTCGGGCGGCGTGTAGCGCCCGCAATTAGATTTGATTTCAGCTAAAATGTCCATTTTTTTACCCCTTTTCTTTAATATAAGTATAGTTTGCCCCTTGCTTTTACCGTCGCTTTTCCGCTGTCGTTTCGCTGGATTTTGCGCCTCTCTTGATCAAACACAAGGTATCCGCCGATTTTGGCGCGCGCGTGCCTTATTCCGCAAGGGCGCTTATTCATTTTTCAAGGTGCACCGCGCGGAATGCCCGCGCCCGTGTCGGTTTTTCTCTTGTTTACGTGCCTAATATTAGCACAATACAATATAATGTGCAATACGTTCTAACCTTATTAGCATAATCTTTTTTTCTTTTCCGCGGGGCGGGGGCGTTTTGGTAGACATAGCGTGCCGTTTTTGTATGGTATCCGACGGGGGAAGGCTTTTAGGCGCAGAAGCACAGGCGGTTTTCGTCCCGCCCACCCCTGGTACATTCTCTTCACAAACTCAAAATTCCAAACCCAAAATTTGAAATTCCTCACCCACCTGTGGTATAATATAAGTATGGGGCAGGAATACGCTTCTTCCCCAACCACATATAATGGAGGTGAATTACCAAATAGATGTCGGACACAAAACAAAAACACAATCCAGCGAAGTATGTTCCACCCTACACTCTGGATTTCTCATTAAACGATGCGACCGCACGTTAGAAACTTGTAGATAATGTGCTGAGCGCGATGGAACGCTCTGGACGCAAACCCAACCAAAAAGACCTAGACTTACTGTCTAACTATCTCCTATGCGGAGAGGACCCCGATGGATATAACCCAGTACGTTCCAAAGATATAGAACTAGTCGGCTACTCCACCCCCGCACGGCCCAAAGAACAATCCTTGGAAGCCCTAGTGGAAAGCCCCACTTTTTCGGAGTCTCTCTTTCGCCAAGGCCCAACACGTTACACCATCCCCAAACCCAATTTGGAACGCGCATCCTTCGACCCATCACTAGGTGCCGCACCCATCCCTCAAAACGATGCGACCCGCGCCACACAACCAAACCAGCAATCCGATTCTTCTCCTGCCTTGGAGTGTATGAGAGCTCTTTGGAAGCGTATTGACCGCCTAGATGATGCGCTTACTAATCCAGGTCTAACCTCCCAACAAACCTACCACCTACGCAAACTTCTCCTTGAACTTCGTCGAGAACAATACACCATTGGTGACTTCATAAAGCCCCAAATACAACTTCACTCGGTGGTGTAGGATAAGTATCGAGGAGGAGAGGAAACCCAAGGACTTCTTTGGGATACGGACGCATTTCCCATACTTCCCATGGGCTTGTATAATGCGCGCCATCCTTAGACTAAATTCTCTAAACCATATACTATAAACTTACCTGATGAGCCTTTGCGCGAGCCAAAGAACAATTGCTTCTTGGACTTCCGTAATTGGAAGCACATTTACTGGATGAATGAGTTTAGAGAAGATTTGGAAGATTGGAGTGTGGGTGATGCGGAAAGTGCTATTCCCGCACTTTACGCAACATTAGACTTTTATACTAATCTTGCCCATTTGCGCCCCGCGCAAAAACTTATATTCCAACTAAAATCCCAAAGCTACACCAACGAGTTCATTTGTAGAGTACTCCATGAAAAGTTAGGGGTAGACTATAGTGAACCTTATATTTCCACTATATATACCAAGCAAATTTGTGAAGGAATAGCTAACGCCGCACAACTCCATTGGGATACTTTTTGCGCGCGTAAGAACTCCAAGAACTTCAAACAGTGTAAGGATTGCGGAGTAGTGCTACTTATGGATGGACGTAATTTTGCGCGGTCTTCCCGTAATGCGGGGGGATGGAATTGCAGGTGTAAATGGTGCGAGAGAGAAAAACGTAAGGCCCAGTAGTAATTGGGTATTTTATACAGCAACCTATATAAAAGATGGATAATTTTTTGGACTGCGCGCACAAACAATTGCGTGGTCTTGGAGGAAAACATTGCGTTACAGTAAGATAAAGAAATAGATTGGAGTTGAGATAAGCTCCGAGGAGCTACTTCACTTTGTAGAGTAGAGTATGAAATTGAACCCCGTAGAGTTTATGGGGCTTTTGAAGATTATGTGTGTTGATGGTTGGGTGAGAGGATGCCCTAGGGTAGGGGATAGTTTATTGGGAAACTAGGAAAATGAAGTACCTAGTAGTTCCCCTCTTGAGCCTGCTACGCAGGCTCAAGAGGCAGAAGAAGATTGGATTGCGATGGATAAACATAATGGACTTAGAGAAGGATTTACTCCTGAACGAGGTTTGCGCGCGTCTATGAATTTGTATGATGATGCTATTTCCATTGAGGAAAATGATGCCATCCGCGCCCTCAAAGTAGATAGTGTAAGTAAGACATCCAATTGTGAGTCTGATTTAGATTGCGCGGGCTCCATAAAAATGGAGCATGAAACTAAACCGAAATCTAGAACCCACCGAACTACGCGGCCTCTTGAAGAAATGCTATCTGAGATAATTGACACATATCTCACTCTTGGGCGGAAACAACGTCAAGAAATAGCGGTTCTTCTATATTAGATAACCGAAGAAAAAGAAAAGGAAACTTAGAAATAAGGAGGCTAGATATGCCGACACCGAAGAAAAAAGTTATTTTCCAAGATTGCGAGAAATGCGGGCGCACGTATGATAGTTCCAACTATCTTCCCACCCGCTCTCCGCTTTGTCCTTCTGGATATATTCATATTTGTAACAGATGCTTAGAAAAGTGGTTTGCAGAATAGCCAGAAGAAACCAAATGGGAGGCTATTGATAAGATTTGTTAGTTAGTTGATGTCCCATTTATTCCCGCTCGATGGTAGAAATTATATGATGACCAAAAAGAAAAAGCAATTTCTACTTATGTAGCAATATTTTAGTCTGCGGAGTATTCTCATATTGGTTGGCGCGAATACCAAAAAAAGTATGAAGAACTACGAGAAGAAGGTACATTAGACTACCAAGTTATCCCTGGATTAGAAGCTCAACGGCGCGAAGAACTAAAATCCAAATGGGGTTCGAACTATGATGACGAAGAGCTACAATATCTAGAACGTCTTTTCTAGGGTGTATAGAATACCCAAAACATCAATGGCGACCTTCAAATGGACCAAGCATTGAAACTTTGTAAGTTGAGCTTGATTATTGATAGCCGTATTCGTGAAGGCGCGGATATTGATAAGATGCTTGGGTCTTATGAAAAGTTGGTGAAGATTGGAGAATTTACGCCAAAGAATGCAAAGAATGCAGAAGATTTTGATAGCGTAGGCGAGCTTTTTGCTTATCTTGAAAAAACGGGTTTTGTAAATAAATTTTATGATGGCGTAAAGCGAGATATTGTTGATATTACTATGAATAATATTCAAACTTTCTGCCAACGCTTATATACTCAAGAGCCAGGTATTGGTGAAGAAATTGATAAGCGTATCGAATCTTTAAAAATGGCAAAAGATATTGAAGACTCTATGGGACTTCAAGATAATTATGCTACTGATGAGATGTCAATGGAAGTAGACGAGATGTTTGAAAATGAGGATTTCAATCCAGAGGTAGGCGAATGATAGATACTCCTGGTAGTATAATTGCTACAAGTTGTCTCGTTGCTACATAGAAATTTTATAAGAATGGTTTTGAAGTTGAAAAAGGAGTAATTCTTACTTAGCAAAGAATTGAAGCGAATAGAAAACTTTATGAATATTATGCAAATTTATTTACTGCATATCCTGATATATTTGTTAGACTTATTACTCCTTCTCATTCAAGTTTTGAACTTTTTTTCTATTAGGTAATTTTCTTGCGCGCATGCATGAGATATCGCTATCATTATTGTACTGCTCCGCGCGCGTTCTCAAAAACTTTTGTTTCAATACTTGCTCTCTTTTTGAAATGTATATTCCAACCTCGTAGTAAAATATTTATTGTTGCACCCGCCAAATCATAGGGTGCAAAAAACGCAAAAGAAAAAATAGTCGAAATCTATCAATTATTCCCCTTACTTCGGAAGGAAATTGTGGGCGGAGATATAAGTGATACCCCTGGTAATTTCGGTAAGGATTATATGACATTGACATTCAAGAATGGAAGTGTTCTTGACGTAGTTGGCGCGAATTTGAGGCGCTCCCTATCAGTAATGGTGGGGTAATAAACTTTACAAACTGCTGGAACGTCCGAAAACTTTTTATACTACAAGTAAAAACCTCCCATTTTACTGAATGTTGCGAAAGCAGAAAAAAATAAAAAGGTGGCATATGGTGAAAATCCTAAGTGCTAAAAAAGGAAAATCAGCAACCAATATATAGGAGGAATTATAATGCCTAGTAAGATAACTAAAACTGATTTTTAGAAAACAATCAATAAATTATATCCAGATGAAGAAATAGAGATTACCAATTATAGCAAAGCTTCTGCTCCTGGAGATTATAAATGTAATATTTGTGGACAATCTTTTCATATTTATAGAATGGGAGATTTGACAAGAAAAAAACATTGTTGTAATAATTGTTTTTATGGGCCCGGTAGTGGAGAAAAAACAAAACAAAGGAAAGAAGCTATTCTCAAAACCTTATAGGAAAGTAAAGATTTATCTTTTATTTCTTTTGGATATGATTCAAAAATTTATAAAAGCACTGTAAAATTTGAATGTAATAAATGTGGTAATATAAGTTCTAAACAAATTATCCAATTCGAAAAGAATCCTTATTGTTCTTATTGCCAAGAAGGAGCAAAAAAGATGAATACGGCAGGTTTTATAAGCCGTATCCCTTCTGATTATACTCTTTTAGAAGATTATAATGGGGTTGATACAAAAGTTCTTTTTCAACATAATTGTGGTTTTATTTGGAAGACTACTCCACATAATATTATTAGTGGTACTGGATGTCCAAAATGCGTTCATAAAAAAAGTAAGGGAGAAAAAAAGATTATAGATTTTCTTACTAAAAACAATATTAGTTTCGAAGCAGAAAAGAAATTTAGTTGGAGCGAAAATAAAAGATATGATTTCTTTTTGCCACAATATAATTTAGTAATTGAATATATGGGTATTCAGCATTATAAAAATATCAAATTTTATGGTAAATTCCAATTAGATGAAATACAGAATAATGACAAATATAAAAAAGAATAGGCATTATTACATAATTTACAATATCTAGAAATTTCATATGAAGATTTTTCCGATATTGAAAATATATTGGCTCAACGACTAAACGTAAAGCATCCTGAAAAGGTTGAAGATATAGTCTGAACTATATGGAGACATATAGACTAACAAAAAATTGCTTAGATTCCACCCGTGGCGGACGTCGCCATTGCGGATTGATAGATGAAGTTCTTGACCATGACGGCGATACCCTCAATGAGATTGTCTTACCCCTTATGAACGTCGCACGTCGTATGCCAAATGGCGAGGTTAATCCTTATGAACCTTCTCAAGCGCAGTTTTATATGACAACTGCGGCGCAAAAATCAACTTATGCTTACAATAAACTTATTGAACTATTTGAACAAGAAATAATTGACCCAAGTAGTTGCTTTGTATGGGGAACTTCTTATCAAGTTCCAATGGCTCATGGACTTATTACGAAACAATTTATAAATGAAATTCGAACTGCTTCTACCTTCAAAGAAGATAGTTTTGCACGAGAATATTGCTCAATTTGGACTGGTGGTTCGAATGAGTCTTGGTTCAACTACGACCGTATTTCCAAATATCGAAAAATTGTAAATCCAGAAACTCACCGAAAAAATATGAGCAACCACGATTTTTTCTACTTATTATCAGTGGATAAACAAAATGTTCACCATGCTTTACTTTGTGAAGTATGTAAAAAAGCTGTTTAAAAGCGAGAAACCCGCAAAGCTTGTTTTACTAAAAAGCATTCCTCAATGCTTCATGTTATGAAAATAGAAACAAAAAACAAGATGGCATATGGCGTGAGCCTAAGTGCTACATAACCGGCAACTCGCACCAATAACTGAGGAGACTGTGCAGAAGCTATTGGTTCAACGACTATTCCCACGGGAAGTACACTCAAGTGAGTGGAAATGACAGCCACGAAAGTGAAGATATAGTCTAATCTCATATGAAAGTATGAGCTCTATGGCGCAGGACTAACGCCCCTGCGTAAATGTAATGGTTGGTAGAATTGGTTGCCAAACTGTTGTTAGTGTTTTCAAGGTTTTTCGAAATCCAGAAGGTTTCAGAAGTAATCTTGTAAATATGTATATACTTGGTAAACACGATTATGACCGCCATATGGAATATCAAGTACGCGATTTGAAGCGCATAATTAAAGCCTTTGACCCATTAGAAGTTGTAATAGATGGAAATGGACTTGGCGTATCAATGCTTGACTTTATGGCGCGCCCCACCTTTGATAGTGAGGAAAGCATAATGTATCCTGCATACGGTAGTTTCAATGATGAAGATATGAAGAAAACTCAACCTCGTGATGCTATTTAGATTATTTATGTTATCAAAGCAAATATAAAGTTGAATAGTGAAATTCATAGTAATTGCTATTCACGCCTTTATAGTGGGAAAGTGGGCTTGCTCATAAAAGAGCAAGAAGCTAAAAATAAGTTGATGGCAACTAAAATAGGCCAAAAAATGAGCGTAGAAGACCGCGCGAAGCGCTTACTGCCCCATGAAATAACTACACGCTTATGCGATGAGTTAGGTAATTTACGTCTCAAACAGACTGGCAATCAACAAGATATCGTGCTTGAACAAATCAATTCTCGATTTGGAAAAGATAAATTCTCTTCTTTCGAATATGGGCTATGGCGCATCAAAGAATTGGAAGATGAATACACTAAAAAGAAAGCCAAACGAATTGGCAAACGTATTTTGACCTTCTATACGGAGGCGAAATAAAAGGAGGTATAAATGGAAAACCAAAATGAAACCCCTAAACGCCTCCATGACTTTTCACTTGACGCTTTCAAAGCTTCTATAAATGCTATGATAGCCACTAGTGATAATGGTTATCATAGTATATATGAAATTGGAAGATTGCGTCGAGTAAAAGAATACAACGAGGAAGAAATAAAACGTATTATAGATAGCGGCACTTTACAATAGCAATAGGATTTATCTTACTCTTATTATTCTATTGATGGCTTCTATCGTAGAATTTGCATTTATTATGCAACAATTCTAAAGTATTTAGGTATACTAATTCCAGACCCTGCATTTGGACATACTATTACAGAAGAAAACATCTCTCGTCGTTATCACAAAGCCTTAGATTTTATTGACAAAGCATCTATCCCTGCCTTAGCAACTAATATGATGATAAAGGCCGTAGTATATGGAGTATATTACGGAGTAATACAAACGCTGGACAAGGAACATTTTGCAATTTTAGATTTACCTGTTGGCTATTGTTATACACGATATAAAGATGCTAGTGGGAATGATCTTATTGAATTTGATTTGCGCTATTTTGCAACTCTGAGTGAAGCTGATGGCACTAGAGAGCGCGCTCTGCGTGCTTATCCCAAAGAGATAGTGCGCGCGTGGAAATGTTGGGAAAGTGGAAAAGGAAGTCAGTATTATCTCATTCCTTCATCCATTGGAATTTGTATTCCTTTCTTTGATGGCCGTCCTTTTTTCTTGCCCTCTATTCCTTCAATTGTAAATTATCGTGATTATGAGGCGATGGAAAAAAAGAAGGACTCGGATGAAATCAAGAAAATACTAATTCAAAAAATTCCCCATCTTACAACTAATGGCGAGCTTCTTTTTGAGCCTCCTGAAGCCGAAGAAATTCATCGTGGCACTGTCAATATGTTGAAGAATAATAGTAATATTAGTGTACTTACAACATATGCGGATGTAGATGTATAGGGAACTAATACGCAAAATGAAAGTGTGACAAAAAATAATCTTGAAAAGATTGCAAATACCGTTTATCGCTCTGCCGGAGTAAGTGCTAATATTTTTGCTTCTACAAGCAATTTAGCTTTGACAGTATCACTTCAAAATGACCTTGCGATGGTTATGCCCGTCGCACAAAAAATTGCGAATGTATTTACTAATGCAGTAAATACTATGTTTAGTAACTCTAATATAAGGTTCAAATATAATATTTTACCTATTAGTTATTATAACGAAAAAGAATTTCTTGATAATACTTATAAAGGTGCAACTACTGGATATAGTTTTATTCTTCCGGCTTTGGCTATGGGGCTAAATCAAAAGGATATTGTAAATGTGAAAGACCTTGAGAACGATTTACTTGGTTTGCGCGAACGCCTTATTCCACTTCAAACCTCATATACTGAAAGTAATAAAACTACTGGTAATGGTGCAGGGAGACCTACCTTACCAGATGATTAGAAATCAGATAAAACAATTCGTAATATCCAATCTCAGGGTGCGAGTAAAGAAGGAGGCAATGAATAATGGAAGACCAGTTGAAAGACTTTCAACGGCAACTCCAAGTAGTTGTCTACGAAATAAAATCAAAATTTAATGAAATTAGTAGCATAGCCCGCGCACGCATTTTTTATAAGGGGTAGAATAGGAATGCTACTTATATAACAGAGGAGTTCGCAGAAAAACTTTTGGCTACAGTTCCTTATACTCCAGTAAAGGGTATTTGGGATGAAACCAAAGGAGATTTTCTTGACCATGGCGAAAGTCGTACGCAAGGTAAGATTTACGGCGTTGTGCTGGCTGAACCTAATTTTGCTTGGGAAGACTTTATAGATAAGGACGGAGTTACACGGACTTATGCTTGTGTTGATGTTCTTGTGTATACTGAAATTTATCCTGAAGCAAAATATATTGTTGGGAAATCATTGTCAATGGAATTACTTCCAAAGACAATAAAAGGCAAGTGGGAAGATATAGATGGAACACAAGTTTATGTGTTTTCTGAAGCTTCTTTTGCTGGCCTCCAAGCATTAGGTGATGATGTGGAACCTTGCTTTGAGGGCGCGGCCTTCTTCGAACTTTTCAACCAAATGTAGGAACTCTACAGTAAAATACAGCAATATAATTTGAAATCAGGAGGAAAGAGCATGGAAATCAATTTCAAGCTTTCTGATAGTCAGAAGTATGATTTGATTTGGAAAGCCGTAAATCCTGAATATACTGAGGAAGGCGGTTGGGTGTGTTCCACCTCCGTTTGCGATGTATATGATGATTACGCATTGTGCTATAACTACGAAAATTCACAGTATTTTCGCCAGTATTACACAAAGAATGAGGATAGCATTACTCTTGGCGATAAAGTAAATGCTTATATTATTGAAGTCAATGAGAGTGAAATGAATGCTCTCAATGCTCTGCGCGCCCTCAATGGTGGCAACTATGAGAAGATTGATGAGAATTACACTGCTTTGAAAGAGCAGAATGAACAATTCTCTGCTACTATTACTGAGCGTGATGCAAGTATTGAGGAGTACAACACGCAGATTACCAATCTCCAGAATGAGCTTGAAACTGCGAATAATAATTTAGCTACCGCGCAGGCTGACCTTGAAGTTGCAAATAATTCTCTCAACGAAGTCACCACAGAGCGTGATAGCTTGAAAGATTACCAGCATACTGTTGAAACTGGTAATAAGCAAAAGATTATTGAAAAATATGCTTTGAAGTTGGATGATGAAGTCGTCGCTAACTACACTGCGAAGATTGATGAGTATACTGTGGAAAGCCTTGAAAAGGACCTCTCTTATGAGCTTGTTAAGGCCACACCGTCTATCTTTTCGGCTACTGAGCCGACTGTTATTCCCAAGGCGGACACTCCGCTTTCTGGAATTGAAGCAATTTTGAATCAATATAAGTAATGGAGGGTAAAACCTAATGAGCAAGAAATTTGAAATCGATCTCTACTCTCAGTTAGAGTTGAATAACGTTGCCTTCCGCCGCGATGGTCGTATTGAGGCCCAGTGTGCGTTAGATGAAGGCTTTAGCGAAGCCCCTGCCGAAAATGGCATGCTTCTTGCCGTTGACAAGGCCAATGGTCTTATCAAGCTTCCTGTTGATGGCTCTCTTCCCATTGCTCTGAATTATACTGCTGAGCATATGTATGATGAGCGCAAGATGGGCCTGAAGAACTTCTGCCTCCGTCCTGAAGATGGCTTCTATCCTCGTATGGGCTATCTTTCTGTGGGAGACCTTTTCACCACAAATTGCCTTTGCTATAATGAGACAGATTATACCACTCAGAATGCTCTTGAAGAAGCTCTTGGTAAGCTTAGCGAAACTGCCGTGTTTGGTGGTGCCGATGCTTCCGGTCGTATCTGCCTTTCGAAGGAAAAGCCTGCCTTTGGTCCTGTGCTCAAGGCTGTTAAGTTCTATACCATGCCTAACGGCGAGCCTGGCGTAAAGTTCCAGGTTATTGGTTAATCTAAGGAGGAGGTAAATATAATGGCTACTATTGCTGAAATCAAAGAATTAGCTCTTCATGCAGCCAAGGGTACTGCTCCTGCTAATTTTAGTGAGAAGAATGTAAACGATGCTCTTCGTGGCGAAATGGCCGCGATGTGTAGTTCTATCAATGAGTTCCGTCGTAATCAGTATGATATTTTCCAGATTATGATTGAGACTGCGGATGAGGTTGTTCCTCCCAAAGTTATCGCTCGTATGGGTTCTTTCGCGGAAATCAAGTCTGTTCCTCAGGGAACCAAGGCTCTCTTCCGCAAAAAGCTTGGTAAGAATCGCGCGAAGAGTTTTGTAACTCGCGTTGGTCTTTCTGGTGTATATGAAACCTTCCGTCTTGATGCTGAAGAGTATGAAGTCAGTGCGAAGGCTGTTGGCTCTGCTGGCACGATTGATTTTGAGCGTTTCCTTGATGGCGCCGAAAGCATGGCCGATATTATGGAGATTATTGTTGAGGGTCTTGAAGATGCGGCCTATATTGAAGTTGCTCGTTGCTTGATGGGTAGCTTGAATAACGTCAAACGTCCTGCCGCGAACCAATATATTGACAGTGCCTTCAATGCCGCGAACCTTCAGAAGCTCGTCAACACCGTGAAGATGTATGGCGATGGCGCTGTTATCTTTGCGGCTCCTGAGTTCATTGCGGCCATGGGTCCTGATGCGATTGTTCCTCCGATTGCTGGCGCCGCGCAGGGTATTTATGCTCCTGATGACATTGAGAGCATTCATAATATTGGTCGTATTCGTATCTTCCGTGGTTGCCCGATTGTTGAAATTCCTCAGGGATTTGTTGATGAGAGCAACACTTCTACTTGGGTCAATCCTCAGTTTGCTTATGTCTTCCCCGCTGGTCGTGAGAAGGTTGTTAAGTTCGTGTTTGAGGGCGATACCCAGATGTGGCTTTGTGATAACCGTGACCAGTCTATGGAAATCAACTTCTATAAGAAGATGGGCGCGGCAATTCACACCTTCAATAACTGGGGTATCTATCAGAATACCGGCATTGCCGATACTTCTGCTCAGCCCTATGGTTTCTAATTTAGATAAATAATTTATAATATAGGTGGGGAGGTTATCAACCTCCCCAACCGGAGTAAAAGGAGAGAATTATAATGGATGCTGAATATAAAGTAAAAGTTTCCAGTCAGTGCACTGGTCATGTGGGACTTACAGTTCCAAATCGCAATTTTGTGCGTAATTGGTCAAAGAAAGGACAAACAATTCCTATTCCTTTTGAAGTCCTCGAAGAAGCAATTTTTGATGAGGGCTTTATGAATATGATAAATCAAGGTATACTTCATATTGATGACCTCGCGGCCGCCAAGGCACTTGGTCTTGAACCAGAGGATACAAAAGTTCCCGTAAATCATAAAGTATATTCTGACGGGGATTTGAAGTATATGTTGAATTTTGATAAGCAAGCTGACTTTGAAGAAAAGTTTTTGGCTATGCCTCGTGAACAGCAAATGCAGTTAGTTGATATGGCTGTGGATATGCGTGTGCGTGATGGCGATAAAATTGCTTTTATCAAGAAAATTCTCGGAGTAGATATTGATAAGGAGATTTCTTTTGACCTTCGAATGAAGGAGGAGTAATATGAGCACTCCTTATTCACAAGTGTATGATGCATTCACTTCGAAAATTCTCGACGATGAATGGCAGACTTGGGATGATCCTGATATGGTTGCCGCGGATATGCGCCAACTACTTGAAGATGGAATTGTTCATTTCAAGTTCCCTCGAACCTCTCTTGTGAGAGATGATGATGGTTTTACCAATACTCTGAATGCCACTGAAATTCAGATTATTGCTACATATATGAAAATTGAGTGGTTAGATAGATGTATTTTGACGTGGCAACATTTGAAGCCACTGTATAGTGAAGCTGACTTTTCTCAAGCAAATCTTATTGACAAGTTTACCAAATTACTTGATAAGGAATGGACGCGCGCCCGCAAATTGGAAGCTAATTACTACCGTTCCGTGGATGAAAAACCGTGGCCTTTCCGCAATATGGCAGGTAATTGATATGGAACAACTTGATGAAAAGACAGTATGGGATGGGTATATAAATTAGTTTCGTAATAAATTATTTGGACTTCTTTGTGAATTTGAGAAACAGGGAGAATGGGAAAAATTTCTCGATAGCCTATTGATTGAATTAGGTGGTTTTGATAGCTCCCATAGGTCTATAAATTATTATAAATTGTCCCATAATATGAATTAGTTGCGTTATGTGAGATATGAATATTTTCGTAGCATAATTTTTGAATGTATGGGACTTTTATCAAAGATAAAATGAATTATTATGATGAAGTTTATTTGAAACGTCTAAATAGATATGGAACTGATTTTGCTTCACGAGTACAAGGTTAGCGAGAAGCTGACTGGATGAGATATAAGTCTATGTCTACTTACAGGGTTGAATTTGAGGATGAAGAAGGGAATAAACTTTCTGGAACTCTTGAACCAAATAAGTAGGATGAGACGGAAACTACTCAATGGTTGCTTTTAGATTTGGATAAAAAGTATCCTGGAGGTACAATTTTTCTAATTTCTGGAAAGCATAGCGAGAATCGCTGGATGATTTTGTTTTTGCGCGAGACACAATCAAAAGGCTATAACAAGTATATGGTGTTAAAACTGACCCATCTTATTCAGTGGAAAGATAGGGCGGGCGCGCAACATGAAAGTTGGGGATACTTTTACGGGAAAATGGACCGCATTATTTATGATGTAATTCGTTCTACAGCGAAGAACCCCAATTATCAAGACCCAGATAAAGAAACTCATATTATTATGCCGACCACTAAAGATTTGAAACGAGAAGATTATCTCGTTATTGATGAAGAGGGGTATATTGTAACTGGTTATGATTTGAGTTCTACGCCTGGAGTTGAATATTTTAGTTTGAAAGAGACAATGGTGCGAGATATTGCGCCAGTTGATATTGTTGGTGAAACTGGTGATGATACTTTCTGGCTTACAGGAGGTAATGAGTGATGGGAGTAAGAAATCTAGGAGAGATGGGGCAAAACTTACAAAAGATAATAAAGCGTTTACTGGCTAATTAGAACCTTTGTAAGTTGTTGTATTATACTGATAAAGACCCCTTGAATGGAGAAGATATCTCTGATACTACAATTCTTTATGGTAAGCAAATTACTATAAATCCACAATATAATCCCGCTGAAAAAGATTATAGTGTTGTCATTCCAATGGTATAGCATGGTCGGCGCGGAAAGAATGATGAATTTACAGACATACTTATTCGTATTTATATTTATGTTCCGCAAACCTAGTGGATTATAAAAAGTGATAATTTGCGCCCTTATCTTATTCTTGGTGAATTGCAAAACAGTTTAGAAGATAAGAATATAAATGGGTTAGGAACCATCAATTGTAGTGATTTTGTTTTGAATATGGTTACAGAACAAATGACTAGCTACTATATAGATTTCAACATTACTCAATTTGCATAATGATTGAAGAAGCATTTATAGGTTATCCAATAAACTTTTAGGATATTTGCTTGGTATATCCACCTTTCAATAAAGATATAATTGCATTTGGATATTAGAAATTTATGGTGCTTACGTCTCTTTTAACACAAACCCAAGACGACATAGATGATTAGTTGGCTGATGCGAAGTTAGACCAAAATCCAACTCCTTTTTAGCAACTATTTCTTTAGGCTACTTTATATCCTCCGATGAAGGTACATATTTGTGAAATTTTGAAATTCTTTACTCATATGGATATCAGACTATTACCAGAGATTGGCGGTATAGTATTTGGAGAAGTGACTGAAAAGCGTATTATTACAGAAGAGAACTTTTTTGATTTTCAAAATGTAATTCGCGCGGCCATAGGTAATAAATTAGAAGAAAAGCCTAAAGAAAATGAAAATCCACGTATTCGACGTATGAAAGCATTATCTCGCAAAAGAGATAGAATAAAAGCTAAGTAGCATAAAGCACCACAAGAACTACTTACTTTACTTACTTCGGTATGCTGTATGAATACTGGACTGAATCCATCTAATGTTGGTAAAATTACTTATGCAGCGACTAAGTCGCTTATAGATAGATATACTGAAAAAGATGCGTATGAGACACGCACCGCTGCGATGCTTGCTGGAGCATAGAGTGAAGGCAAGGAACAGACTTATTGGATTCGAGACTTAGATAGCTGAGTTTTAAAATTAAATCTTAAATATAGGAGGTCATTATTTATGGCATCTATATTAGATCGTTATGGTAGATAATGCCACGCTAAAAGAGTAATCTTTTAGATGACAATCTCGTGAATTGCTGGAACATCCTAAAGCTAACTGAACTACAACATAGCGTAAAGCAAATGTGAAAGTTAAAAAATCAGTTAGATAGTAAATCTAAGGAGGTTTTAAAATGGACAATCAGCAGCCAAGCTTTCAAAAAACTTTTTTTATTCCCCCAGTGAAAGGATATGGGTATATTTATAAATATACTAGTCCCTCTGGAAAAAGCTATATAGGACAAACAATGGGAAGTTTATATAGTAGAGCAAAAAGTATTTCTACTGGAATTGGCTATAAAAAATGTTCTTTATTTTGGAAAGCTATATAGAAATATGGCTGGCCTAATTTTGAAGTATTTATATTAGCTGAACTTCCGATTGAAAAGCTAAATGAGGCGGAATAGAATTTCATTTAGCTATATCGCACTTTATCTCCTAACGGATATAATTTATCAAGTGGCGGTGAAGGCGGGAAGAAAGTTCCTGTTTATACTTATTCTGCATAGAATGGAGAATTTTTAGAACGTTATAGTAGCGTAACAGAGGCTTCTTTATTTACTGACGTACCCATTGAAACTATTTCTGCAATTTTACATAATGACGGAAGAAAGCAGGCACATAATATTGTTTTTTTAGCCAATTATGTAGAATTTTATGATATAAAGTAGTTGGCGCGCGCAAATTATCATAAGGTTTATGCTTATGATATGGACGGTGCATTTATTCAAGATTTTATATCTATATAGGAAGCTTCAAAGTTTTTATCTGTTGCAGAAAGTAGCATTAGAAAGTGCTTGAATGGCACCGCTTTTTCTGCAAAAAATTATCGCTTTGATAGTATAAAATATGATAAGATGCCTGTCAAAAGAAGTTCTAAAGAGCCAATCTCAGTAGAACAAATTGATGCCACTACAGGGGAGAAAATTGCAGAATATACTTCTTTAGCCGAGGCCGCGCGGGCGGTTGGGCTAGCAAGTGGCGCTGGAATAAAAAAAGTAATTACCAGAGGAAAGGGGCTAAGTGGTGGTTTCTTCTGGAGGAAGAAAGAAGGTTCAACGACTAAGAGCGAGTAAAATCCTACTCGACTGTGCGAGACATCCTAAAAAGGATGAAGATATAGTCTAATCTTGCAAGAAATTGTAAGCTGTCATTTGACGGGCAGTTTGGGAAACTGCTGAATATAAATGATTAAAGAGGTTGCTGACGTAACATTCTGGCACCTCAATGAGTATGGCGAACCTGATTTTCCCGTACTTTATCTTGATACACTGAAGGTTTCAACGATTGAGCAGACTGCTTCTACTGCCGATGCTACTGGTGGTAAGGGAAATGCTAAGCTTGTAAGTTGGGACTACGGAAAGGAAATCAATGTTACTCTTGAAGATGCATTGTTTTCTCCTAAGTCTATGTCACTTATGTTTAGTGGCGCAAAGAGCACAATTGACACTACAGCTAAGACTATAAAGAAGACAATTAACTACTTGAATATTGCGGATAACACTGCGCTTCCTTAGAAGCTTATCAAGCAGGAAGATGGAACATACCGTGTTGCTACTGCGGATGAGATTGCGGCTGCTGGAGAAAATCTTATTGCTGTGGAATGGTATAAGGCAGATGCGAAAGACGCTAAGGATGGTAAGGTTGCTGCCGAAACGCAGGCTAAAGCCGGTGAACGTTTCATTGGCGTGTATACCGTGAGTGTTGCTGAGGGTAATGGCAAGACCATTACAATCGACGCGGCGCACTTCCCTGGCACCTATCGTGTTGTTGGCGACACTTATAGCCGTAGCGAAGCGAGTGGCGAAGATGAGTTCTTCCAGTTCGTAATCTACAAGGCTAAGGTTTCTGCTGAGAACACCATTACTCTTCAGGCTGATGGCGATCCTTCTACCTTCAATCTCAACCTCACTGTTCTTCGTAATAGCGATGGTAAGATGATGGACCTTATTCAGTACAAGGTGTAATTTATATAGCATATTAGAGAGGGAGAAATCCCTCTCTTTTTTATTGATTTGATTGCGCGGGCTCAACAAAAATGTAGGAACTATATGTATAAAAATCCACTTATATATGAGAAAGGAGGCTTTAGCACATGAGTGAACAATTATTTGGTGCCAAAGAACTCTATGACGTAGTTTTACGGACAACCTTTGAAACTACTATAAATGGGAAGCATTATGATGAAGGAGAAGTCGTAGTTAGATTTGGACGACTTCAAATCGCGCAATTGAATGGACGTTATTCATATGTTGCCGCGAAAGGCGGTTATGATAATAGAGAATTAGTTACTTGGGAAAATATGAATAGTGTGTCGCTTACTTTTTCTCAAGGAGTTTTTTCTAAAACCTAGTTGGCTTTTCTTATGAATAGTAGTATTAACCAGTAGGCTATGCCAGAAAAGAAATTGGTTCCTAAAACAGAAACTCTAGAAGCAGATGATGAAGGGGCTGTAAATCTTCATTTTATACCTCAAAAATTATTTGTGTATTAGAAAGATGGCTCTCGCGTAAAGGATTTTGTTCTTGAAGGGCAAAAAATAAAGGGTTTAACTACATATGAAGAATATGTATGTGACTATTATTATGAATATCAAGAAGATATAGTTTATCTCCAAAGTGGGCTTGGAATAACTAATGGTTATTTGCGCTTGGAGGGTAAAACGAGATTAAAGGATGATAATACTGGACATATTGTAACGGGATTGATTACAATACCGAGACTAAAGTTGAAAACTGGTATATCAGCAAGATTGGGAGCTAATGCGGAACCTATTATTGGAACTTTCCAAGGTGAGGGCTACCCAGTTGGGACAAGGGGAAATAAGACGGTGTGTAGTCTTACTATATTGTCTGATGATATAGATAGTGATTTTTGACGGTATTGGCTAATGACAATACCGTCATTTTTATTGGGTGGTGAATTATGGCACAGAATACGTTAGAGATTGTTGCGAAAGTAAAAGCTGATGTAAGTGAAGCTTAGAAATAGTTTTAGAAACTTTTTGCACAATTTTAGAATTTTAAATTAGATAAAAATACCACTTCGGATATAGTAAAGAGCTTTACAGATTTAGATAAAGCCTTTAACAAACTATAGCTTGCTGGCGAAAATATTATTAACGGAAAAGCTACTGTTGAATAGTTAAAAAACATTGGGCGAGCAAGTCAAGATGTTGATAAGGCAATAGCTAATTTAAATCATAATTTA
>ENA-UERG01000082-UERG01000082.1-human-gut-metagenome-genome-assembly--contig:-NODE-82-length-83317-cov-12.151285_pt1 | contig 83317 bp, 73 predicted proteins | sample MGYA00242954_ERZ507954 | MGnify/ENA primary metagenome ERZ507954 (study PRJEB26167, sample SAMN06115478) | human gut metagenome | host: Homo sapiens | place: China:Sichuan | collected 2015-01-21...
TTCCTATGGGATGGCTGTGATATTCAAAAATAAAAAATAATTTTGCAGAATCGTTATTTTCTTTTGTAAAATCGTCAAAATTACTTGAATTGTCGCTTTATACGGGATTTATTATTGTTGAATCGCTGAAATCATGAAATCATGCCGTCGTTTCCATCCGGCGGGGAGTAATGGAACAGATGAATCCGGACTGCATCCTGAATACCTGCATCACCCTGGAACACGTCATCCCCCGGGAGACCGCGCAGTTTTTCCTGCCGCTCTATCTGAAGCATCCGGCGATATTGAAACTGCGCAATGCAGGAATCGGAATGGCCGGCGTCAGCCGGGCGACGCCCGGATTCCGGCTGCGAAGGATACCGGGCTTCCGTTTCGCGCTGTTCACATGCTCCGGGAGCGGGGAAGTGACGGCGGGAGCGCAGACACACGAGCAGAGCGCCGGCTCCTTCTGCATCCTGCCGGCCGGAAAGGAACAGTTCTACCGACAGACCGGCAGCGCCCCCTGGCGTTTCTGCTGGTTCCACCTGACCCCGGATACCCCCCTGCCTCCTGCCGGACTGCCGCAGCCTTTTTTCGGTCGAAGAACACCGCCGGTACAACTGGAGGCCGCCATGAAGGGACTGGCCCTCGAATCGATCCACGTGATCCGCAACCTGGCGGCCGACACCTCCGATGAGCGTCCGCCCTGGCACTTCTACTGCGATTCGATGGATCTGGCCGCCGCCCTGTGCGCATTCGGGCTGAAACCGGACCGTTCGCCTTACGGCTGCGAAGCCCTGATCGCCTCGTACACCGACCAGATTCTCGAGCTGCTCGCCCGCAGTTTCCATCTGCCGGAGTCGGTGCAGACCGAGCCTCCCCCCGACGATCCGTTCGAAAACCTCTGGCGGCAGGTCAGCGGATCACTCGAGAAAAAATGGACCCTGGAGATGATGGCTGCCGAGGTCTACATGTCGGTATCCACCCTGCTCCGGCAGGCGAAACGACGCTACGACGCCACTCCGATGCAGGTGCTTTACCACCTGCGGCTGAAACGGGCGAACACTCTGCTTGTCTCCACCACGCTGCCGGTTTCGGTGATCGCGCTGCGGTGCGGCTACGACAATTTCGCCGCATTTTCCACCGCGTTCAAAAAGGAGTACGGCATCTCTCCGCGCACCTGCCGGCGCGAAGGGGTCGGCAGATGAGCTGCCGCATCTGCCGCCGTATGGTCATATATGCGATTCCGGCACGGGATGGCACAGGCCCGGTCGATCTGTTCGGCCGACTGCCTTTCCCTCCGGCCGTTTCCCGATGACGTGACCCCGCACAGAACCTCACTTCCGGAAAGGCGGCACCGGCAAAAATCCGCGGCCGCCCGGAAAGGTTCTTGTCGCCCGGGCAGCCGGCAGGAGTGTATCTTCCGCGTTCCTGCCGTTCACTGCCGAACGTTCCGTTCCCCGGGCTTCCGGAAAAACGGGCGGCGGCTTTTTTCGCAAAATTTTCCAACCGGGTATTGACATTCGCCTCCGTTTTTGGTATACTATTATTATACTCGATAAAATAATCATATACCAGACGGCATTCCGTCCCCCTGCGGAAGAGCCGGATCAGGAGAATGGAAAAGTGATCGCCTTCAAAGCCAACACCGCCGCGCCGCTGCAGGAGCAGATCGCCGATCATCTGGCGCACCGGATCGTCTCGGGAGAGCTGCCCGACAAATCCCGCCTGCCGTCGACCGTCGAACTCGCCCGGCTCTACCATGTGACGCCGGTCACGATCCACAAAAGCCTGCAGCATCTCGTTCAGCGGCAGCTCATCGAGAGGCAGCCGCGGCGCGGAACCTTCGTGCGCTCCCGCGAACGCGTCAACGTCATCGCGCTCGTATTCGGCAAGAATCCGTTCCGCGACCGGAGCCACCTCTATTCGCAGCTGCTCGACGAATTCCAGAAGCAGTCGCTCGAACGCGCCCTCAACCTGAAGATCTATTTCGATTTCGAATCGGGCAGCCGCACGATGTTCGATCTCGAACAGGACCTCACCAGCGGAGAACTCAAGGCGATCATCGCCAGCAACCGGACCCCGAAGCTGACCGAGTTCCTCGAGCAGCACCCCGAAGCCGCCTGGTGCGAACCGTTCCATATCGACCAGCGCGCCTCGGTGAAGAAGGGCGTCGAATACCTGACCGGGCGCGGCTACCGCAATATCGCGGTCGTGTCGATGATGCCGGAGGAGCTGCCGTATCCGAATTTCCGCGAGGATTTCCGCTGCGAGCAGCAGGGCGCGATGGAGGGCGCGGCCGGAACCGGCGCCGCCGTCCGGGTGTTCCGCTGGGGGCAGAAGGAGACCGACGGCTACGAGAAGGGCAAGCTCCTGCTCGCCGGAGAAAACCGGCCCGATGCGATTCTGGTGAACCACGACGTCGTCTGCCGGGGACTCCTGATGGCAATCCTGGAACAGGGGTTCCGGATCCCGCGCGACATCGCGATCCTGACCCACATGAACCACGGCTGCGAATTCGCCAGCCCGGTTCCGCTGACCACGCTCGAAGTCGATCCCGAACTCATGGTGCGCGGCTGCCTCGACGCCCTGACCGCGACGCTGGCCGGCTCCTCCCCCGCTGGAATCGTCATCCCGTCCACCGTCGCGCGGCTGACGCCGGGCAAATCATGCGGAGAAGAATAAAAGTCGTCAAGGGCTTCCTGACCAGTTCCATCCATCCCAACCAACCGGAGAGTGCAATGAGAAAGAGCTTCACCCTGATCGAACTCCTCGTCGTCATCGCGATTATCGCCATCCTGGCCTCGATGCTGCTGCCCGCCCTGAACAAGGCGCGCGAGTCGGCCAAGAAAAGCACCTGCGTGAACAATCTCAAGCAGCTCGGCTCCTTCGTCCAGTTCTACAACAACGATTTCGACAACTACTATCCGGCCTACGGCTCCGACGGGACGAGTCCGACCTGGTCCTCGCGGCTGCTGCGGCTCTACTATTACAACAACGACAAGAACGCCGCCTACTCCGCCGCCCGGAAGGACCGCAGCGTCATCAACCGCTGCCCGATCCGCGAAATGTCCAACGCCGAATACAAGGCAAGCAAGGCAAACACCGAATACTGGGGCATGTACGGCGTCAACTACCTCTACTTCGCGACCGCCGGCACAGGCAATTCGGTCGTACCCAGAAAAGTGACGAAAATCGTCTCGCCCTCCCAGAAGGTCTACGCCGTGGACGGGCGCGAATGCATGGGCAACGGCGAAATCGCCGCGGCCGCCATGACCTCGGCCTATCCGAGCGGACGCCACGGCGGCATGACCAACATCCTCTGGGCGGACGGCCACACCAGCTCGCTGCACTGGCAGGTCCTGACCACCGAGGGCAATACCCGCGCTCAGTACATCTACTGGCACAACACGACCGTCAACTGATCCGCACCACAGGGAGGCACCGATGAAACACCTGATCCTGAGCATGGCCGCCGCATTCGCCGTCAGTTTTTCCAGCGCTCCGGCGGCGACGATCGAAACCCGGACGGCTCCCGCCGGCGACGGCGCCCTGACCGACTCGACCGGAGACGGCATTGTCGACCGCGCCATGTCGCTCAAAGCCGACGGCGAGGACCGGGAAGTCCACTCCGGCAAAATCTGGAGACAGAACCGCAAAGCGGTCTTTGAGTTTGAACTGCCGGAACTCGCAGCTCCGGTCGGAAAAGCAACGCTGCAGCTATGGCTCAACGGCAACAACGGCTGCCATCCGGACAAGGAGGGGGCCTCCGGCCCCGATACCGATCTTTACTTCTATCTCGCCCCCGAAGCGGACGGAAAAATCGAACTCACGGACGACAACGGCACGAAGCTCGGCCGCGCGCTCGAAGCAAAACCGGTCAGGACCGCCGGGAAACCGCTCCCGGCCGTGCGGATCGACGTGACCGAAGCCGTCCGCGAAGCCGCGAAAGCGAAGTCGAGGTGGATCGGGTTCCGGCTCGAAGCCGCGCCGGATGCTCCCGCCGGAAGCGCCTGGCGCTGGCGGACCAGCGAATTCGCCGCGATTTCCGGCAGACGGTACAACCCGCTCCTCACGATCGAAATCGAATAGGAGCACGCCATGAGAACGTTCTACCTTCTCTGCGCGGCGGGAGTGCTCGCCGCCGTGCAGCCGGCGGCCGCCGTCACGCTTTATCCTTCCGGCGGCGGCGCGAATCTGCGCGTGCCGGTCATCCCGCCCGTCGCGGGCGGAGCGGCCGGAAAATGCGTCGATTTCGAAAACGTCAGCTTCACTTATCCGCTCGCGCCTCATTTCGCCGCCGCCGCGCGGAGCAGCGCGTCGTTTTATCTGCGCGACCTGCCGCGGCGGGCGGAAAAAGCGGCCCTCGTGTTCACCGGCGCGGACGGCAAAAAGCTTGAAGTCGTCATTCCGGCGGCGGCCGCCGGGCGCGGCGTCGCGCTGCGTTCCGGTCCGGAAACCGCCGCCGCGCCCGAACTGCCGACGACGGACCGCTGGCGGAAGTTCACGCTCGAATTCGGCGGAGGCCGGGCGACGCTGACCGGCGGAAGCCGGCAGCTCGCCATCGGCATTCCGGAAAACTTCACCCCGGTCCGGCTCTCCGTATACGCAGCCGTGATCGACGAACTGCACCTCGCATCCGGCGGAGCGACGCTCAAGCTCGACTGGGAACACGATTACGCGGCCCGGGTCGAACCGGCGGCCGGAAACGGCGGCGTGACCGCCGTGTTCCACGGCTTCGACAACTATGCGGTTTCCGTCGAACCGGCCCGGCGGGACTGCCCGACGCTTCAGCTGACGAACTCCACCGGAGAGACGCGCCGCGTCAACCTCGCCTTCCGGATCGTCAGCGAGATCGGCAAGCTCGACCGGAGCTGGACCGAAAGCCGCGAGCTCGCGCCCGGCCGGGAACGGTTCGAAACGATCCGGTTTCCGTTTGAACTCAGGAGCGACCTCTATCACCTGACCGTGAAAACGGTGGGAACCGATGCGGACGGAGAACGCCGTTTCCACTTCTTCCGCGCCGAACCGCGCGGCGAGAAAGCCGGTCCCGGACTCTTCGGGCTGCACGACGCCGATGTCAATCTTTTCGGCTTCTGGCCCGATGCGCTGCCGCTGCGCTTCGCCCACAAATACCTGCGCTGGGGCTATGTGGTCGGCCCGGCATGGGTTCGGGACTGGAACGGGAACCACGGCCTCGATCCGGCTACTCCCCCCGGCGAATGGAACTGGAACGAGAAAATCGACTGGGAACTCGCCTCGGGCCGCGAACTCTACGTCTGCCTTTACGGAACTCCGCTGCTCGACTGGCAGCGGGCGCGGCCGTATGAACGCATGCGGAAGCTGGCCTGGGGCTGGGCGGGCGGTTTCCCCGAACTGAAAAGCTACGGCGCCTTCATCCGGGCCGCAGCCGAACGCTACCGGGGCAGAATCCGCCGCTGGGAGATCGAAAACGAACCGAACGCCTCCGGCCATATGCCGGACAAACCGGAGGATTACGCAGAAATCACCCGCACCGTCAGCCGCGAACTCCGCGCCGCCGATCCGTCGAACCTCATCTACGGCATCAGCGGAACCAGCACCTTCGTGCCGTGGATGAAGAAAACCCTCGACTCCGGCGCCGATATGGACGCGGTGAGCTGGCACACCTACACCACGCCGAATCAGCCGGACCGCATCGGTCTGGCCGCAATGCTCGAAGAGGCGAAACGGGCCGCCCGCACCCACAAGCTCAACCGCTTCATGAACTCCGAAACCGGTGTGCTCTGCGTCATGCGCTACCGGGCGGACGAAGCGATTCCGCCGGCCGAAGTCGCGGAAAAGACCGCAGCCCGGGCTCCGGGCTTCGTCTCGAAAAACGCCTGGCCCGGCAAAGTCAACGACGAATACCAGGCCTCGGCCTCGATGGTGAAGAACGCCGCGATCAACCTGCTGGCCGGCTGCGAAGGCTTCATCTTTTTCGGCTGGAACCCGAAGTGGCCGAAAAATCCGGAAAAGTGGCTCGAAAGCTCCCCGAACTTCAGCCTGCTCGGCGCAACCGCCGCCGGAGAACGCACGCCGAATCTGCTGACGCTCGCAGTCGGCGTGCTCGCCGCTCAGTTCGAAGGCGTGCTGACCGATCCGGCCCCGCGCACCATCGCGGACGCCGCCGTCAGGGGAGGAATCTTCCGCAAGGCGGACGGCGGAGAAGTCGCGCTGCTCTGGCCCTCCTCCGACACCGGCTCCCTGCTGCTCGACTCTCCTTCACCCGAACTCGAACTCGTCACCCTTCACGGCGAACGCTCGAAGCTCCAGCCGAACGGCGGAGGCGGCGGGATGCACCGCTATTTGCTCACCCTCGAAGAACAGCCCGTCTACCTTCATGCGAAACGGCCCGGCATGAAACTCCTGCCCTCCCCGGTCGACCGGATCACGGTCACCGGACCGGAGGAGGCGCAGGGAACCATCCGCTTTACGCTGCTGAACCGCAGCGGCCGGAACCGGGAAACCGCAGTTCGCGCGCTCGCCTCCGGCGAAGCGTCGGTCACGCCGGCCGCCGGCACGATCGAAATCGCGCCGAAAAAACGGCGCAACCTCGAATTCAGCTACCGTCTCCGCCCCGGAGCGCCGCGCGAAATCCGGCTGCCGTTCGCGGTCGCCCTGCCGGACGGCGGCGAATACCGTACCACCGTCGAAATCGTCAACAAGCCGTCGATCGTCATTCCGCGCCTTGCCGCCGCCCCGGACCTCTCCTCGCCGGAGGCGATGGACCGGATTCCCGGCATCGCGCTGAACAGCGCGGAACAGGCCGTGATCGGACGCCCTCCGAAACTCGCTTCGCTTCAGGAAGAGAGCTTCTGGGGCGGCCCGGACGAACTCTCCGGCACGCTCCGCCTTGCATATGACGACGAAGCGCTGTACATTAAGCTTGAAGCGTGTGACGCATACCGGAAGCCGCCGGTGCCGTGGCCCGGCGTTCTCGGCAGCGGTGCGGAGCTCTTTTTCGATTTCCGCCGTCCCGGCGGGGGGCTCGGGAACGCGAATTACGCCCCCGGCGTCTATCAGTTCCTGCTGCGCCCCGGAATTGCGGGAGCGACTCCGGCGCTGTACAGCCCGCAGATGGCCGAGCCGCAGAAAAACGGCGTGGAAATCCGCAGCGGGGAAACCGGAAAAGGTTATTTCGCCGCCGTGCGGATTCCGTGGAGGGCGGTAACTCCGGATGGGCGGAAACCGGAGAAATTCGGCTTCGACTTCGGCCTGAACGGCGCATATCCGGATAAGCCGGGCCGCAAGACGCAGCTCATGCTGTACGGTACGCCGCTGAATTTCCGCAACGCGGCCGATTTCGGCGTCGTTCGGACCAAACAGGACAATTGAGAGAGTGGTTTTATGTTCAGATTCAATGACGGGCGCGACTGGTTCCTGCGCCGCCGCCTCGGGCTCTTCCTGCACTGGGGGCTCTATGCGATCAACGGCATCCAGGAACAGGAGCAGCAGCGCTGCGGCGTCCCCGCGGACGAATACCGCAAGCTCATCGGAAAATTCAACCCGCGCCGGTTCGATCCGGACGGCTGGGTCGATTTCGCCCTGCGCAACGGATTCGAATATATGGTCATCACCGCCAAACACCATGACGGCTTCTGCCTCTGGCCGAGCCGCGAAACCGAATTCCACGTCGGCAGCACCCCCTTCGGACAGGATATCCTCGCCCGGCTTTCGGAAGCGTGCCGGAAGCGGGAGCTGCCGCTCGAATTCTACTATTCGATCGTCGACTGGCACCAGGAAAACTACCCGAACATCGGCCGTCACCATGAAATCGTGACCGATCCGGCCCGCCACGACTGGAGCAGATACCTCGAATTCCTGAAACGGCAGATCACCGAGCTCTGCACGAACTACGGAACCATCCACGGCATCTGGTGGGATATGAACGTTCCGCAGGTCAAGGCGCCGGAGGTACATGAGCTGATCCGCCGGCTGCAGCCCTGCGCCGTCATCAACAATCGCGGCTTCGTGCCGGGCGACTACTCGACGCCGGAGCGCGACAACGATCCCGAATCCGCCAATTCGGACGGCGCGGATGCACGGCGTCCGGTCGAGGCGTGCCAGTCGGTCGGCGTCAACAGCTGGGGCTACCGGAAGGATGAGGACTACTACTCGATCCGCTATTTTCTCGACCGGATCGACCGCACCCTCGCGGCGGGAGGCAACTATCTGCTGAACGTCGGTCCCGACGCGGACGGCGTCATCCCTCCCCCGGCGCGGGCTGTCGTCGAAGGTGTCGGCACCTGGTTCAAGCGAGTCCGCGAAGCATTCGACGCCGATCCGGCGGCGGGGCTCCTCGAAAATACGCAGCTGCCGGTCACCCGGCGGGAAAACCGGCTTTACGTCCATTGTCCGGACCCTCTCGAAAGCTCCACGCTGCGGCTGTGGCCGATGAACACGGCGCCCCGCCGCGTCACGCTGCTCAACACCGGCGAAGCGGTCCGCTGGACGCTCGACCCGGTCGTCTACGAGAAAAACCGCGGCAGCGGCCTCCGCCTGACCGGCATACCGGCCGACCGCCTGAACGATACGGTCCCCATATTCAAACTGGAGTTCTGATATGAAAAAAATTCTTCTCGGCATCCTCTCCCTGTTTTCGGTTTTCGGAGCGGTCCGCGCCGCCGGGCCGGATGCGCCCGCACTGCGCGAATCGGTTCCGTTCACGGTCCGCGAAGGGCTGCCGGCGACGGCGGCGAAGCTCGACGCCGGCGAGCCGGTCACCATCGCCTACTTCGGCGGAAGCATCACGGAACAGAACGGCTGGAGAATCCAATCCGCCGAACTGCTGAAGAAGCTGTATCCGAAAGCCGCGATCCGCAGCATCAACGCCGCGATCGGCGGGACCGGCTCGGATCTCGGCGCCTTCCGGCTCGCGCACGACGTGCTCCGCCACAAGCCGGACCTCGTCTTCATCGAGTTCGCGGTCAACGATGCGGGCGCGAAGGACGACCGGGTCCGCAAGGCGGTCGAAGGCATCGTCCGCCAGATACGGAAGGCGCTTCCCGACAGCGACATCTGCTTCGTCTACACCGTAACCAAAGGGAACCTGAAGGATTACCAGGCCGGCAGGCTGCCGCGTCCCGCCTCGATCATGGAGGAGATTGCGGAGCACTACAGGCTGCCGTCGGTCAACCTCTCCTACGAGGTCGCCCGGCTTGAAAAAGACGGGAAACTCGTCATGTCCGGCAGCAAGGAGGGCATGACCCGGGTCTCCGGCGACGAGCTCGACGCAAAAGCCGGCGTGCCGCGGAACGCGGAGGGGAAGATCGTCTTTTCCGGCGACGGCGTCCACCCCTACCCCGACACCGGGCACGTGCTCTATACCCGGATGCTCGAACAGGCGTTCCCGGCGCTTCTTGCGAAACGGGAGCAAAAAACGCGCATTCTCCCGGCCCCCATGCGCGCGGACTGCTGGGAGAACGCATCGGCTTTCCCGCTTGACGCCCCCGGCATCAGGCTCGGCGGCAGGTGCCGGCTCCTGCCGGCCGGCGACCCGATCGCCAGACCGTTCGCACACCGGATGGAGAAGCTCTGGCAGTTCGATCCCGGCGCGACGATCGAATTCAAGTTCAAGGGCACCAAGGCGATGCTGTATGATTTCTACGGACCGGACAGCGCGATGCTCGAAATCACCGTGGACGGCAAATCGCGCGAAACACGCCGTTTCGACGGCTACTGCACCTACCGCAGGCTCTCCCTCTGTTCGCTGGCGGACAACCTCCCCGACGAAGTCCACACCGTGAAAATCAGGGTCCTGCCGACCCGCTTCGACAAGCGCGAAATCCTCTTTGAGCGGAACCGCGCCGACTTCGACAAAAATCCGAAGAAATACGAACCGTTCCGCTGCCACGCCGGAACGCTCTTCCTCGTCGGCGAGCTCGTTCCGTGAAAATCACCGGAGTGCTCCGAAGCCGGGCAGACGCGCCCGGCTTTTTTTTGCGCTTGCTTTCCGGTCCCCGGCATGGTATATTATGGGGCGCGGGGACGACCCTGCCGGCGAAATCATGCGGAGACGGCTCCATTGACAACTGGAGGTTGTATGAATTGGATGCTGTTGATCTGCGCCGGAATTTTCGAAATCTGCTGGGCTGTCGGCCTGAAATCGTCCCACGGCTTCACCCGTCCCGTCCCTTCCCTTCTCACCGTGGCTGCCATGGCCGTAAGTCTGCTGCTCCTGTCGTTTTCCATGCGGACGCTTCCGCTCGGAACCGCCTATGCGGTATGGACCGGGATCGGAGCGGCCGGAACCGTCGCGGCCGGAATGATCTTCTTCGGCGAATCCGTCTCGATCCTGCGGATTCTCTGCCTCGCGCTGATCCTCTCCGGCATCGCGGGCCTGAAAATCCTCGCGCAGAAATAGCGGCAGGCCGCTTGTAAAATTTCCGGTTCCCATCTATTGTATCGATGGGAACCCCAGAAAGGAAGCAACCGGAAATGAACAACGAAAACCTGCTCCCCAAAGCCCTGAACGCCGTCCGGAACTCCACGGCGCTGAAACTCATCATCATCGGAGCCATCATCGCGGTGCTGCAGATTCCGACACTGATGATCTATATGCTGAACCGGGAACGGGCAAACACCGGGCGCGAGGCGTCCGAGGAGGTGTTCGCCCAATGGGGCCGGGAGCAGACGCTGGCCGGCCCGGTGCTGCGCATTCCGTATTCCGCCGAATCGGCCGGGCAGAGGTATCTCGTGGTCATGCCGGACAAGCTCGCGGTCAAAGGCGAAATCGACCCGGAAAGCCGTTACCGCGGCATCTATCAGGCCGCGCTCTACACCGCGAAGCTCAGCTTTTCCGGCAGCTTCAACCTGCGGCGGGATATCCGCGGCGAAGCCTCCGGCCTCCAGCTGGACAAGGCCGAACTCCTGCTCGGCGTGACCGACACCAAAGGCATCACCGGGCGGGAGGTCACCGTGAACGAACGGGAGGCCGAAGTTTTTCCGGGAGCGAAGCTCGACGGCGTGATGGAGTCCGGGCTCGCCATCCCCTGCCCCGCGGCCGACCGCTCCGCCCCGGTCTCCTTCGACCTGAAACTTGAACTCAACGGCTCCCGCGGCATCTACTTTCTCCCGGCCGGACGCGAGACGACGGTCGCGCTGAGCGCCCCGTGGCCGTCGCCCGGCTTCACCGGCAAATTCCTGCCGAAACGCGAAATCACCGAAGATGGCTTCACGGCCGAATACAGCGTCGGCGAATTGAACCGCAGCTTTCCGCAAAGCTGGAACGGCGGCAGCTTCAACCCGGCCGAAGAACGGTTCGGCGTCAACTTCTACATTCCGGTCGATATCTACCAGCAGACGTCGCGCTCGATCCGCTACTCAGCGCTGGTCATCATCTTCACCATGCTGGCCTTCTTTTTCGCGGAACGGCTGACCCGCTGCTGGGTCCATCCGGTGCAGTACCTCATGGCCGGACTCGCGGTCGTGCTCTTCTACGTGCTGCTGCTTTCGCTCGGCGAACATATTCCGTTCGCCATGGCCTACGGCGCGGCGGCGCTGGTCGTCTCCGCCGCGCTCGGCTACTACTCGCGGCTGATTTTCCGGCGCAGCAAACCGGCGATCGTCGAATTCATCGCCATGCTGGCGGCCTACGGGGCGGTCTTCGTCATGCTGCAGCTCGAAACCTATGCGCTGCTGACCGGGAGCGCCGCGCTCTTCATCCTGCTCCTCGTGCTCATGACCCTCACCGGAAACCTGAACCGCCGGGAAGCAGAGAAGTAACCGCAGAACGATGAAGCGGCCGGTTTTCCGGGCGCGTCAGCGGGCGCCGCGGCAGAGGATGACTTCCTTGACGGTCTTGAGGAAAATGTAGTAGTCCATCCAGATCGTCCAGTTCATGATGTAGCTGATATCGAGGTTGACGCGCTGCGGATAATCCAGCTCGCTGCGGCCGGAGACCTGCCAGAGCCCGGTGATTCCGGGCTTCACCCGGCTCAGGGAGGCATAGCGCTCACCGTAATACTTGACCTCCGCCTCCACGATCGGGCGCGGACCGATCACCGCCATGTCGCCGGTCAGCACGTTCCAGAACTGCGGCAGTTCGTCCAGACTCGTCTTGCGGAGAAAACGGCCGAGCGGCGTCACCCGCGGATCATTCTCCAGCTTGAACTTCTCCCGCCACTGGCGCTCCATTTCGGGGTCCTCGGCAAGCAGCGTCTCCAGCCGCTGGTCCGCATCGACATACATGGTGCGGAATTTGAGGACACGGATCGTCTTGCGGTTCACCCCGAGCCGCCGCGCCCGGTAGAAAATGGGGCCGCGGCTCGAAATCTTCACCAGAAACGCAAGGATCAGGAACAACGGCAGGAGCGTAACGAAGGCAACCAGCGAAACGAACACCTCCAGAATCCCCTTGGCCATGCGCGGCATCGGCAGCAGAAGCTGGTTGCGGATCTCGATTCCGCTGAAACCGGAGAGATAAACCGGGTACGCCCACGAAATCGGGAACACCCGGTTGTCCGGAATGATCATGACGTGCCGGAAATACTTCGAATAATTTTCCAGCATTTCGGTGACCAGCGTGATCGGGATGCAGCAGATCATGTAGTCCGTATTGTACTTTCGCGCGGCTTTCCGGGCATATCCGAGCGTGCCGACCACCGGGACACCTTCGACGGGACAGCTGTCGCGCAGCTTCGGGGAGTCGTCGAGGAAACCGACCACGTCGAACCCAAAATATTTGTCGCGGCGCAGCTCCTTCGCCACCATCGTCCCGGTCAGTCCGGCCCCGGCGATCAACACCCTGATCTGCCCGAACCGATACCGCTTCATCAGACAGCGCGCCCACCAGCGGAAAATCGGCAGAAGCAGGAAGGTCAGCAGCCAGCTCAGAATCAGCGCCATGCGCGAAATTCCCTGAGCCCGGTGCGACAGCGCCAGAAACGCAAACAGCAGCAGATAAGCCAGCGCGGTCGAAAAGAAAATCCGCCGCTGTTCCTCGATCGCACCGAGCGCGGCGCCCGGATAGGCGACGTCGCCGTGATAGAGCCGGATGAAAATATTGCAGCCGACGAATACGCCGATGAAGGGCCACATCCGAAGGTAAATCTTCCAGTTGACGGGAGCCTCCCAGAAAAATGCGTCCATGCACCAGATCACCGCAATGGGAATCAGCGTGAAGCAGAGAACGTCCGCCAGCATCAGGATGAGGATTCGTATTCGGGCGGAACGCATCAGCTCTCTCCCGCGGGGATCTCCCGGCTCTGGAATCCAAACGTCCGCCCGGAGAGACCGGCGCTCCTTCCGGCCGAAACAAAACGGAACCCGGAATTCCCGACACCCGCACCGATCCTTCTCATCGATCTCTCCCTCTCATCCGTATTGGTCAAACGATATGATAATTTATCAGTTTGCAGGTTAAATTCAATGCGGCGCCGCCAAAATTGTCGAACTTTTTTGACTTTTCCATTTATTGACTTATATTCCTTCCATGAAAGGAAAAGCCGATTATGCCGGGCCGAACATTCATTCCATGCATTCTTCTCCTCGCTCTCGCCGCGTCAGTCCGGTGCGGGGAACCCGAATCACTCCGGGCCAAAGCCTGCGCGCTCATGCTGGCCGGACATGAATCCGAAGCCGTCGAAGCGTACCGGGCCGCGGCGGAACAGGGAGACACCAATGCCGAAATCGCGCTCGGTTATGCCTGGCTCGACGGAGAAGGCGTTCCCGCCGACCCGGAGACGGCCCGGCACTGGTTCGCAAGAGCTGCGGAAAAGGGCAGCGCCCGCGGACAATACGCGCTCGGGTATCTGTTCGACCGGACGGGGGAATACGAACTCGCCCGCCGCTATTACCGCCTCGCGGCGGAACAGGGGCATATCCCGGCGCTCTGCAATCTCGGCGTTCTTCTGGAAAACGGCGACGGCGGCCCCGCCGACATCCCGGAAGCGGTCCGGCTCTATCAGGCCGCCATTGACCAGGGCGACGAACTCGCCGCCCTGAACCTCGCCCGGCTCTATGACTCCGGCGCGGAAGGGTTCGAGCGCGACAGTGCGGCAGCGGCGCATTATTACCGGATATCCGCCCGCCGCAACCACCCGGACGGGCAATATGCCTTCGGCAACGCCTGCTGTCACGGCGACGGTGTCGAACAGGATTATGCGGAAGCCCGCCGCTGGTTCCGGTATGCCGCGGCGGCCGGCAGGCCGGAAGCCATGCTGGCTCTGGGAATTCTCTACCGCGACGGCAAGGGGGTCGATCAGGATTACGCGGCCGCCCGCCGCTGGTTCCGCGAAGCGGGCGAAGCCGGCGAAGGCGCCGGTTTCACCTCCCTCGGGATACTGGACTACAACGGGACGGACCGGGAAGCCGACTTCACCGCCGCGGCGCGGAACTTCCGGCGCGGCGCGGAGCTCGGCGACCCGAGGGCCATGCTTTATCTGGCCGAATGCTGCCGGGACGGCGACGGCGTCGAGCGCGACTGCGCCAAAGCGGTCGAGTGGTTTCTGCGCGCCGGGGACGAGAAGGAAGCCGACGCGTACCAGAGTCTCGGCCGGCTCTATTTCGACGGGAACGGCGTCGAACGCGACTGCGAAGCGGCCCTGCGCTGCTTCGAACGCGGCGCGGAGCTCGGCGACGCCGCCTCGATGACCATGGCCGGCTACATCCACGACAATGCGTGCGGCGTGGAACGGAACCGGAAGCTCGGGTTCGAATGGTACAGCCGCGGCGCGGAAGCGGGAGATTCCACCGCGATCTTCAACCTCGGCATCATGTACGAAAACGGCGAATATGTCGAAAAAAACCTCGCCGAAGCGCTGCGGAGATACCGCCAGTCCGCCCGGAAAAAGAACATCCATGCCCTCTGCCGCCTCGGGCAGCTCTATCTGAACGGCAGCGGCGTCCCCGCCGATCCCCGGCTGGCGCTCCGCTGTTTTTCGGAAGCGGCGGCACTCGGCAGCGGAGAAGCCGCCTATGAGCTGTACCGCCTGTGCGGGGAAGAGGGCGCCTTCTCCGCCGGTCCCCGGCTGGCGCGCCGCTGGCTGGTCCGGGCGGCGGATGCCGAAAACCCCGTCGCCCAGCTTGAACTCGGGCGGCAGCTGAAGGAGGAGAAGAGTCCCGAAGCCGAATCCCGTTTCGCCGCGGTATGGAATCATAAGGGCGCGGCCGCCCCGCTTCTCTCCGCCGCCTGTCTCGAGCTGGCCGGCGGTTATCTCGCAGCCGGCGACATCGAAAAAGCCGGCCGCCTCATCGAAGAAGCCGCCGCCCGGGTTCCGCCCGAAACATTGTACGAGCTGTACCGGGTCTTCCGCCGCAAATACCCGGAAACCGCCCGCCCGGCACTCGAAGCGGCCGCCGCCCGGAAGCATCAGCCGGCCGTCCGGGAACTCGAACGGCTGCGGAAACAGTAGAGTCCCGCGACGTATTGCGCAAGCAGGGTTGCGCCTGACGGACCCTTATTATTCAGGCCCGATTCGCCGGAAGGCGGATGACTTACAGCTCTCCGCCGGAGTCTTTCAGTCCGGCGATCTCGCTTTCAAGCCTGCCGAGCCGGATGAAGATCGACCGGATCACGTCGGCGTTGTCGTTCGCCGCGGCCGGCTGTGCCGCCGGTTTCGCCGACTCCCGCTTCTCCGCCGCCTCGACCGTTTTCGACAGGGCGGCCAGCTTCGCCTCAAGTTTTCCGACCTGCGAGGAGAGTTCGGCGAATTCAGCCGGATCGACGGCCGGAACCGCACCGGCGGGCTCCGGCTTCGGAAGCCGCCGCATGACCAGAAGCGACACGTTCGCGGCCAGCAGAATCAGCGCAAGGACGAACAGCACGCTGCCGACCTTCCGGCGCCAGGCCGGTGCGGAAAGCACAACCGCCTCCCGGCCGTTGAACCAATCCCCGCAGGTGGAGCATTGATAATTCTCGCCGCGCTCCGCCTCGTCGATCTCGAAATGCTGCCGGCAGTGCGGACACTCGATCTTCAGAATATTCATTTGTCACCTCCGCGGCAAAATGGTTCAAGCCTTCAGATCCGCCCACTCTTCCGGGCGGAAACCGACACGCACACTGCCGTCGTCTCCGACCAGCAGAGGGCGTTTGACCAGCATGCCGTCCGAGGCGAGCAGTTCGATCTTCTCCGCATCGCTCATCCCGGGCAGGCGTTCGCTCAGCTTTCCGGCCCGGTACAGCATGCCGGACGTGTTGAAGAAGCGCCTGACCGGCAGACCGCTTGCAGCAATCCACTTTGCCAGCTCCCCGGCCGCCGGCCGCTCTTCGACGATGTTGCGGAAGCGGTACGCAATTCCGCGTTCCTTCAGAAATTCCTCCGCCTTGCGGCAGGTCGAACATTTCGGGTAACAGATAAACAGATAACTCATCGCGTTTTCCCTTCCCTTTCCGGCAGTTCCTGCACATAAAGCGCGTGCGGCATGTCCATATCGTAATAATGTTTGATGAAAATCCGCTCCACCGACATGCCGAGATACTCGGCGACCCGGCGGGACGGGGCGTTGTTGACCCGCACACAGGCGACCAGTCGGGTCCGGCCGAGCGCATTGAACGCATAGTCGCGGCAGGCCGCGGCGGCCTCTCTCGCATATCCGCGATGCCAGAAACGGCGCTTCAGCAGATAACCGACCTCGAGTTCCTCGACATTCTCGACATTCTGGATGGTGAGTCCGCACTGGCCGACCCACTCCCCGGTCACATGATCGATCACGGCCCAGAGTCCGAACCCGTAACGGGCATAACGCTCAAGCTGCCGGTCGAGCCATTGATCGACCTCCTCCCCGGAGAAGGCGTGTTCATAGGCGTACATCGCCTCCGGGTCCTGCAGGATTTCAGCAAGATCGGTCCGGTCGGCCCGGGTCATCTCCCGGAGCGTGAGGCGCGGCGTGGTCAGAATCGTTTTCATAGCTTCTCCAGAAATTGCCGCGCTTCGCGGCGCGACCTGAGTTCAATAAGGCGGCAGGAACCGGGCCTCCCGGCCAGCTGCGCCTCCATCTTCGGCAGGGTGACGCGGTTGTAATTCCAGACGAACCGCAGGAACCGCAGATCGATCTTCTCCGGACACCCTTCCCCGAGATCGGGACGGCTCCGGCCGAAATACCTGATCCAGCGCCGGAACACCCCGCTCAGGCAGCAGAACCGGGAGTAACGCAGAAAAATTACCGCATCGGCGGACTCCAGCCGCCGTGCGAACGTCCGGCTGAAATTGCCGTCCATGACCCATCTGTCGCGCCGAAGCTCCTCCTCGAGAAGCGCATCGAACGCTTCGCGGGACCGTTCAACCCACCCCGGCAGCCAGAACAGCCGGTCGAGATGCACCACCGGCAGCCCGAGCTTTTTCCCGAGCTCCCGGGAGAGCACGCTCTTTCCGGCGCCGCAGCACCCGACCACCAGTATCCGTTTCATCGTCCCCCCCTGTTTCCGCCGGGAACCGGCCATTCTGAAAGCGGGCTCCCGGAATAAAATAGCGCCACTGTGCGGACAATGCAAGAAAATCCGTTCCGAGCTTGTAAAAAGAATCAAACGAGTGTATACTACAACCCATTTTACCGAGGGAGATTCTCATGCCGTCATTCAATCCCGGAGCGCTCGTGCTCTATCATGGAAAGAGCGCCTGCGTCACAGCCGTAACCAAAGACAAAATCGAAATCCGCATCGAGGGCGGAAACACGAAATCCGTCCGGGCGAAGGACATTGAATTCCTGCATCCGGGTCCGGCCGCGTCTCTGCCGCCCGCCGTGCTGCCCGCGCCGGATGCCGGAGAGCTGATCGAACTGATCGAAGGCGAACAGCTGCCGTTCGCGGAATTCGCGGAACTCGCCTACGGCAGCCGCAGCGCCGCCGCATTCTATTCGGCCTGGCTGCTGCTGCAGGACGGAACCTGTTTCACCGGCTCGGTCGAAAACGGCGTTGCGGCGCGTCCGCGCGAAGAGATCGAAGCCGCGCTCGCCGCCGCGCGGGAAAAGGAGGAAAAGCTCCGGCGCCGGGCAGAACTGATCGACCGGATCCGTTCCGGAGCGCTCCTGCCGGAAGACCTGCCCGCCATGCGTGAAATCGAGCAGGTCGCATTCGGCGAATCGGCCTCCAGCCGCCTTCTGAAGGAGCTCGACATCGAGCCGACGCCGCAGAAGGCCCATGCGCTGCTGCTCCGGCTCGGCGTCTGGGATCTGTTCGTGAACCCGCACCCGCGCCGGGCCGGCGTCGGCCTGGAGGACCCGTCCTGCCCGCTCGGAACGCTGCCGGACGAGGAGAGGACCGACCTGACCCATCTTGCCGCGCTCGCCATCGATGACGAAGGCAGCAACGACCCGGATGACGCCGTCAGCTGCGAGGACGGGCTGCTCTGGGTCCATGTGGCCGATCCGGCCGCCCTCGTCACGCCCGGCAGCGAAGCGGACGGCGAAGCGATGAGCCGCGGCGAAAACCTCTACCTGCCCGAGGGGATCACCCATATGCTCCCACCGGAAGCGACCGGAATGTTCGGCCTCGGGCTCCAGGCGGAAAGCCCGGCGCTCTCCTTCGCAATCCGCATCACCGACGACGGCGAAGCGGTGCTGGAGAAGATGGTCCTGAGCCGCGTCCGCGTCGAACGTCTGACTTATGAGGGCGCCGCCGCGCGCTGGGAAGAGTCTCCGCTTCGCGAGCTGCGCCCGATGCTCGAACGCTTCAAGCAGAACCGCCGCGCCGCCGGCGCCCTCTTCATCGACCTGCCCGAAGTGAAGATCAAAGTGCGGGAGCGCGAAGTGGCGATCACGCCGGTCGGCATCACGCCGGAGCGGGAGCTTGTCGCCAACGCCATGCTGGCCGCCGGCTCCGCCGTGGCCCGTTACGCCGACGAGCACGGAATCGCGCTGCCGTTCGCAACGCAGCCGCCGCCCGACGCGGCCGGACTGCCGGAGGGAATCGAGCCCGGGCTCGCCGCCATGTTCGCGCTCCGCCGCAGTTGTCCGCCGAGCGTCGTCTCGACCGTGGCGTCCCCGCACGCGGGGCTCGGGCTCCCGTGCTATGCCCGCGTGACGAGCCCGCTGCGCCGCTACGGGGATCTGCTCGCACATCAGCAGCTTCGCCGCATCATCCGCGGCGAAGAGCCGCTTTCGATGGAATATCTCGACGAACGTCTTGCGGCGGCCGAGCGCGAAGCCCTCGCCCGCCGCCGCCTGGAACGCCAGTCGAACGAGTTCTGGACGCAGGTTTTTCTTGCGCTCCACCCCGGCTACGAGTCCGAGGCCTTCATGGTCTTCCGGCAGGACGACCGGCTCACGTACCTGATTCCGGAGCTCGCCTATGAGTTCAAGAACCGGTTCGGCGGCAAAATCGCCCTCGGTGAACGGGTCGCCGTCCAGCTGACCCGCTCCGATCCGGCCGAAGGCGTCGCCAATTTCCGCATTGTCTGACCCGGGGAATCAGCAGCGGCCGAACTCCCGGGCGCAGCGGTACATCTCCAGGACATTCTCAAGCGGAGAATTGTCCTGGATCAGATGGGTCGGCGCGAAGCAGTAGCCGCCGCCCGGCATCATGATGTCGAGCGTATCCCGGCAGACCTTGCGGACCTCCTCCACGGAGCCGAAGCTCAGGGCTCCCGCCGTGCTGATGCAGCCGTGAAACGCCAGGCGGCCGCCGAAACGCCGTTTCAGATATTCCGGCGCCATGTTCGCGGCCTCGGGCTGGAGCGTATCGACCGCCTTCACGCCCATTCCGATCCACTCGTCGAAAACCCAGCTGCTCGAGCCGCAGCAGTGGGCCATGACCGGCAGCCCGAACGAGGCGGCCAGGTCGATGAAACGCTGATGGAGCGGCTTCAGGTGCCTGCGGAAGGTTTCCATGCTGATGAGAGGCGCGATCTGGGTGCCGAGATCCTCTCCCATCCAGAGAAAGTCGATGCCGCCCTTCGCCGCTTCGATGGTCCGGCGCAGCACCTCGAGCTGAATTTCGGCCCGGCGTTCCGCCAGCAGCGTCCCGGCCGGCTCATCGAGCGCGAAATCGATCAGGGTCTGTTCCATGCCGCGGACCCGGCCGCTCGAATTGATCACATCCGCGGTTCCGGGGTCCCCGACGCAGACGGCGAACGATCTCCAGCGCCGGCACTGCTCCGCGATGCCGGAGTAATCGAAGTCGTCCGGAGAAGGTATCGGCCAGGCGGCGACCTCCTCCGGGCCGGCCTCGGCCAGCGGGAACTCGCAGAAATCCCAGTAGCAGCCGGAACCGTGTTCGACCTTGCGCATGCGGTTCCCCCAGCAGTCCGAAATCACGCCGCGCTCCGGATAATCCGGATGGAGCTTCGGGCCGCGATACGGCGGCTCGACCCGCCGGAAATCGACGCCGAGCGCCAGAAGCAGCCCCTCGTTGTCCGAAGCCTCCAGCCCGAAATGCCGCTTCAGCCGGCCGTCGATGCCGGGATTCGCAAAATAGTTGACCGGAATCCGGTCCGGCACTCCGCAATGCAGGGCAGTCAACACACGTTCTCCGGAATCCATAACCATATCCTTTCCCGTTATTCCGCCGTCGATTGTGCAAGATAACCTCATTTCCGGAAAATTTCCAGAGGAATTACGGGGGAACCCCGCATAACTCTTGACAAAGCGGCGGGAAACGTTTATATTCCTGTTATCATAAATATGCATGGGAGGGGGTGCCATATTATGAATTTTGTCCATCCGCAATTGCTTTGGCTGGCGCCGGCCGCGCTCCTGCTTCTGGCAGGGGCCGCGCTGTACGCCGCGTCGAAGCGCAGAAAAATGCTCGAACAACTGCTCGGCCAGTCCGCGAAGGACCCCCGGGCGGTTCACTATTCACCGGCGAAACGCAAACTGCGGTTCATTCTGCTCGCGGCGGTCCTGCTGCTGCTGATCGCGGCGGCGGCGAGGCCGTACCGGTCAAGCCGGATCATTCCGCACCAGACATTCGGCCGGGATATCCTTGTCCTGTTCGACGTATCGAAAAGCATGTGGGCGACCGACGTCGCCCCGTCCCGGCTCGAACACGCCAAATACCTGTTGCGGGAGCTCGTGGAGAAAACCGGCAACGACCGGTTCGGCATCGTGGCCTTCGCGGGACGCGCCTTTCTGGCCTGCCCGCTGACCTCGGACAAGACGACGCTCGAACAATACATCGACGAACTCGGGCCGTCCGTCATTCCGATCGGCGGCACGAACCTCGAACTGCCGGTCAACATCGCGCTCGACGCCTTCGACGCTGCGGCCGGCAACCGGGCGGTCCTGCTCATGACCGACGGGGACGAGCTCTCGGGCAACAGCGCCGGAGCGATCGCGAAATTGAAGGAGCGGAAGATTCCGCTCTTCATCCTCGGGCTCGGCGACCCGCGCATTGCCGCGCCGGTTCCGGACGAAGGCGGCGGCTTCAAACGCACCGCCAAGGGAGAGCTGGCGACCAGCCGGCTCAACGAAGAAAAGCTGCGGGAGTTCGCGGCGGAAACCGGCGGGATCTATGTCCGCAGCACGGTGACCGATCCCGGGCTCGCGCCGATCATCAGCCGGATCGACCAGCTCGGCAGGGCGGAGCAGGAGGCGGCGGAGAAGTCGATTCCATACGACGATTTTCCGCTGCTGCTCGGCGCGGCGGCGCTGCTGCTCTTCCTTTATCTGATGACCGGGGAACGGCCGTTCGAATGGCGCGGCACCCAACTGCTCTGGCTGGCGCTGCCGCTTCTGGCTGTCGGAGCGACGCCGGCGGAGTTGTACAACGCGGCGCGGGAGAGCCAGCTGGCCGGCGACAAGGAGGCGGCTTCGCTGTATGAACAGGCGATCCGCGAGGGAGTCGGCGACCGCGAAGTCCGCTCCCGCGCGCTGTACAATCTCGGCATCGGCTCCCACAGGAACGTCGAAGAGACACTGAACAAGGCGCTGGAATCGGTCAAGGCGCAGCAGCTCGACCCGGCCCTGAAGATGCTGGATGAGGCCCTGAACCGGATCGGAGACACCGAAGAGCTTTACCGGCAAAGCCTTGCCTCTTCCGCCGGCGCGCCGAACAACCTGGCTCGCCTCGCCTCCGACCGCAGTCGGGTGGAGGAGCTGAAAAAGAAGATCGAAGAGCTGAAAAAGCAGCAGGAACAGGCAAAGAAGCAGGCACAGCAGGCCCGCGACCAGAACAAACAGGAACAGAATCAGCAGGATCAGAAAAACCAGCAAGGCCAGCAGAACCAGCAGAATCAGCAGGATCAGAAAGACCAGCAAGGCCAGCAGAACCAGCAGAACCAGCAGAACCAGCAGAACCAGCAGAACCAGCAGAATCAGCAGGATCAGAAAGACCAGCAAGGCCAGCAGGGTCAGCAGAATCAGCAGGATCAACAGGGCCAGCAGAACCAGCAGGATCAGAAAGACCAGCAAGGCCAGCAAGGTCAGCAGAACCAGCAGAACAAACAGGATCAACAGGGCCAGCAAAACCAGCAGGGTCAGCAGAACCAACAGGATCAGCAAGGTCAGCAGAACAAACAGGATCAACAGGATCAGCAGGGTCAGCAGAACCAACAGGATCAGCAAGGTCAGCAGAACCGGCAGGATCAGAAAGACCAGCAAGGCCAACAGGGTCAGCAGGGCCGGCAGGATCAGAAAGACCGGCAGAACCGCCCCGACACCGATCAGGCGATCGAACAGGCAAAGCGGGAAGCCGAGCAGCTGAAGAAACAGGCGGATGAGCTGAATCAGACGCAGTTGAGCCAACAGGCCGAAAAGGCCCGGCAGGAGCTCGAAAAAGCCGGGCAGGAGCGCAGGAACAACCGCCGCGATCAGGCGCAGAAGCACTTGGACGAGGCGGCCAGGGCCCTCTCCGGCAACGGCGACGGGCAGGAAGGCGAACAGCAGGATCAGCAGAAATCCGAAGGACAGAAAGGCGAATCCGGCGAACAGCAGGACCAGCAGAAATCCGAGGAGCAGAAAGGCGAATCCGGCGAACAGCAGGATCAGCAGAAATCCGAGGAGCAGAAAGGCGAATCCGGCGAACAGCAGGATCCGCAGAAATCCGAGGAGCAGAGTGCGGAGCAGAAGGACGAAAGTGCCGAAGGCGAAGAGAAAAATGAGATCTCTTCGGAAACTGCCGAACAGCTCCTGCAGATGATGAAGGATGAAGAACAATCGCTCCGCGACCGGGTCAACCGGGGCCGCGGCGTAAGGGAACGTAAAGTGGAAAAGGATTGGTAACGTGAAAAAATTTCTTTCAGCAATACTGTTTTTCGCGGCCGTTCTCGCATCGGCCGCAGGGCTTCAGGTATCGGTCGACCGTGACACGGTTCCCGAAAACGAGGTGTTTTACTTCACCATGGAATTCGAGGGCTCCATCGACGGGCCGATTTCGCTGCCGGAGCTCTCCGGCGGAGACTGGCTTACGAATATCCGCCGAAACGGAGTTTCGATCCTGAACGGCAAACGGGTCAACACGCTTTCGGTCGGCATTCGCGGAACGGCGCCCGGTACGCTCGTCATCCCGGCCTTCAAGGTGAAAATCGACGGCAGGGAGGAACAGACGCAGAAGATCGAGGTCAAAGTCGTGCCGCTCTCCGAAATGCAGGTGGACGACCGGGCCGGCGGAAGCGCCACCCGCCTCAGCGATGCGGTGTTCGGCGAACTGACGCTGCCGGACAAGCGGCAGACCTATTATGTGGGCGAGGCGATTCCGATGCGGGTCACGGTCCTCGCTCTTTCGGAGCTCCAGCCGCGGCTGAACCGGCTGCCCGAGCTCACCGGGACCTCGGATCTCGTTTCACGCAGCTACCAGTGGCCCGACGGCCGCACCAGCAACTTCGCGGAACCGGACATCCGCCAGACCGTTCAGAACGGGAAACGCTTTATCCGTTTCGACTTCGACACGGTCATGCGCCCGCTGAAGCCCGGGAAGATCGAGCCGAAGGCGAGCCTGACGCTTTCGGTCGCGCTGCCGGACGAACAGCGCAGCCGCCCGAGTTTCGGCTTCGGCTTCGGCTTCCCGTTCTCCGATGTCGAATACACGACCTACAAGGTCGAAACCAGCTCCCCGGGCGCAATCGAGATCAAGTCGCTGCCCCCGGCGCCGAAGGATGCCGTCAATCTCGGACTGCTCGGCCGGTGGACCCTCACCGGCGGCTTCGACCGCAAGGAGGCCAAAGCCGGGGAAGCGCTGAGCTTTTTCCTCGAACTCAAGGGCAGCGGGACCATCGAGACGCTCTCGGCGCCGAAGCTCGCCTTCGAGAACATGCGCGTCTTTCCGCCGGAAGTGCAGAAGGACAAACCCGGTGAAATCCGGATCAGCTACGCGGTTGTGCCGCTCAAGGCCGGGGAGTTCTCCAAAACGATGAAGTTTGCGACCTTCGACCCGGCGACCGGGAGTTACGCGGTTCACGAGCTGGACCTCCGGCTGCCGGTCGCCCCAAACGACCTGCCGATGACGCCCGGCTACTCAACCGGCGAAGCCGCCCCGCTCTCCGGGGAAGCCGCGCCCGCCGCAGCCGACCCCGTCCAGTCCGCACAGCACCTGCATCGGACCAGCCCCGGCAAAACGGTTCCGCTGCCGCTCATCCGCCATGCGCTGCCGCCCGCAGCGGCCATTGTGCTCCTCGCGGCGATTGCCGCGCTCGTCATCGAACTGGCCGCCCGCCGGAAGCACCGGATGCAGAACGATCCGGAGTTCCGCCGCGTCCGGCTGCTGAAGAAGGAGGTGCCGAAATTGATCGCCAGGCTGAAAAACACCCGCTCGGAGGAGGAGTTCCTGCAGCTGCTCTCCATCTCGGTTCATCCGCTTCTGGCCGAAGCGCTGCGGCTGCCGCCCGGCGCGACTCCGTCCGAAATCACCGCAAAAATCGAAGACCCGGCTCTGAAGGCGTTCCTCGAATCCGTGCAGGCGGCGGAATTCATGCCCGCCGCGGCGCGGCACAAGCTGTTCTCGAAAGAGAACGTCGAACTCCTGTCGGCGGGGCTCCGGAAATATGCGGCGCTGTTCCTTCTCTTCGTCCTCGCCGTTTTCCCGGCCGGAGCCGCGGAGAAACCCGGCGCGTTCGAACAGGGCGGCGCGGCCTTCGCGGCCGGCGACTACCCGGCCGCGATCCGGCACTACCGGGAGGCCCTGAACGACCGGGCGCCTTCGCCGCACATTCTCTACAACCTCGGCGAAGCGGCCTACCGGCTCGGCGACCTGCCGCTGGCGAAGGGGTACTTCGAACGGGCCCACCGGCTCGCCCCGCTCGACCCGGTCATCACGGAAGACCTGCGGCAGGTCAACACCGCGCTGAAGCTGCCCGAATATGATGGCGGCGCGGTCGGCCGCTACCGCGATGCGCTGCGGCCGGACTGGTATCTGATGATCGCGGCAACGGCCCTCGCCGTCCTCGCCGTCGCCGGAGCGGTGCGGCGCAAACTGCCGCCGCTGCTGACCCGGACGGCGCTTCTCTGCGCCGCAGCGGTCTTCGTGCTGGCTTCGACGGCGATGTATTTCCAGATGCACACCACCTACCGCCCGGAACGTGCGGTTGTGCTGGGCAGTTCGCTGGAGCTGCGTTCGCTGCCGGCCGCTTCGAGCGGCAGTGTCGTCGCAGTCGTCTCCGGCGGAAGCGACGCGAGAATTCTCGACCGGAACGGCGATTTCGTGCGGATCGGGGTCAACGGGCAGGACGGCTGGGTTCCGGCCGAAAAGGTCATGCCGATCTTCTGAAACGGTCTTGCTTTTCGGGGGGAGAAGCGTTATATTATCCCCCGGAAAACAAGTTCACTCATCTTCTTTTTGATGAAAAGGATCCATAAAAAATGGCGAATTCGATCGGTACGGCGTTGACTCCCTCGGCCTTCAAGGTTCTGTTCTGCGGCGCGGGGGAACTCGGGAAAGAGGTCGTAATCGCGATGCAGCGGTTCGGCGTGGAAACCATCGCGGTCGACCGGTACGCGAATGCGCCCGGCATGCAGGTTGCCCACCGCTCTCACGTGATCAACATGCTTGACGGCGCAGAGCTGCGGCAGGTCATAGAACGCGAAAAGCCGGACCTCATCGTACCGGAAGTCGAAGCGATCGCCACCGATACGCTGCTCGCCTTGGAGAGCGAAGGCTACCATGTCGTGCCGACCGCACGGGCGACAAAGCTCACCATGAACCGGGAGGGAATCCGCCGTCTCGCGGCCGAGGAACTCAAGGTTCCGACCAGCCCGTACCGCTTCGCGGCGACGCGCGAAGAGTTCGATGCGGCCGTGCAGGCAGTCGGCATCCCGTGCGTGGTCAAGCCGATCATGAGCTCCTCCGGCCACGGCCAGAGCGTCATCCGGTCTGCGTCCGACATCGATCACTCCTGGAAAATCGCCCAGGAGGGAGGCCGGGCCGGAGCCGGCAAGGTCATTGTCGAAGGCTTCGTCAAATTCGATTATGAAATCACGCTGCTCACCGTCCGCCACGTCGGCGGCACGTCGTATCTGGAGCCGATCGGCCACCACCAGGTCGACGGGGATTATCAGGAGTCGTGGCAGCCGCAGAAGATGAGCGGCAAGGCGCGGGCCGAGGCGGAACGCATCGCCGGGCTGGTCACCGGGGCGCTCGGCGGTTACGGCATTTTCGGCGTCGAGCTTTTCGTCTGCGGCGACCGGGTGATTTTCAGCGAAGTGAGTCCGCGCCCGCACGACACCGGCATGGTGACCATGATCTCGCAGGATCTGTCGGAGTTCGATCTCCACGCCCGGGCCATCCTCGGGCTGCCGATTCCGAATATCGCGTTCCACGGCCCCTCCGCCTCGAAAGCGGTGGTCGCCGACGGCAACTCGAAGGCGGTCCGCTTCGCCAATGTCGCCGATGCGCTCAGCGAGCCGGACACCCAGCTCCGGCTGTTCGGCAAACCGGAACTCAAGGGACACCGCCGCCTCGGCGTCTGTCTCGCCCGGGCCGAATCGACCGACAAAGCGCTTGAAAAGGTGTTCCGCATGCGCGAAAAGCTCTCCGTCGAACTCTGATGATCCGCAACGCGGCGGAATTCACCTTCAGCTGGTCCCTCCGGCGGCAGGAGATGTGGAACTGCTGCCGCCGGAAATATTTCCTGCATTATTACGCCGCCCGCGGCGGGCATGACCCGGATTCCGGCGGAGAACTGCGCCGGCTCCATGAAATGCGTTCACTGCTCTCGGAGCGCGCTTATCTGCACCGCCTGATCGCGGCCGAACTGCGCCGCCGTTTTTACCGGCCCCACGAGGAGGAAGACGCGGAGCTGCCGGACAGCGAAGCAGGTCCGTACGGCGCCGTACCCGGCCGCCTCCGCCGGGAATTCCGCCGGATGCTCCAGGATGAATTCCGCACCGACCATGCGCACCCGATGCTCGCCGCGCTCTATTACAACAGCACACCGCCCGGCGAACTGTTGAGGGAACTCGAAAAACGGCTGAGGAATGCGATGACCGCCATGAGTTCCGGCCCGCTTGCCATGCTCGCCCGAACCCGTTACCTGTTCCGCCGTCCCATTGATTCGCCGCTTGAAGTCGCCGTCGGCGAACTGCGCTGTTTCGCGGCGCCGATACTGGCTTTCGAGGAAAAGGGCGTGCTCACGATCGTCGAGGGCTCCGGTGCCGACAGCACGGTGCTGCTCCATAAGTTTCATGCCGCAAACAAGCTGCATATTCCGCCGGAACGTGTCCGCTCGCTGGAACTGATCCCCGGCAAAGGCGCCCTGCGGCTGGCCGGGAAAGAACTGAACATCAGCCGGACGCTGCGGGAAATCCGGGGCGGCGCGGCAGAAATGCTGAACGCGGTCCGGCCGGACGGAACCGTCCGCGAAGAGGACTTCCCGCGCAACCCGGCACACTGCACACTCTGCCGGTTCCGCGGCCACTGCCGTTAACCCCGTGACGGCTCACCGGATACGTCGCGGGAGTTACAATCGCCGGTCGATCTCGGCGGCATACCATGCGTCGGGGCGCAGCTTCACAACATAGCAGTGACTGCCGTCGGAAGCCTGCCGGAAATAGTTGCGCCCGCTCTCCGGATCGACCGAAGCCGTACCGTAAACACAGCGGTATCCGGCCTTTTCCGGGTCTCCTGCGGCGGCGAGCAGAATCAGCATCGGGTCCCAGGAGGAGCGCCCGGCCGCGGAGCCGTGGTCGATCAACACCTGCCTGAGCAGGTCGCAGTCCGGCAGCTTCGCCCCGGAAATCACCGTCGAGCCGACCTCCCAGCCCAGAAAGGTCACGGGGGTCGGCCACCGGTCGCAGAGATGCGCGGCGGCGGCGGAGGCACGGCGGTTGCGGGCGAAGTTGTTCTCGCGCCCGCCGTCGGGCTCGTCCCATTTCCCGGCCATGATCCAGAGCCGGGAGACTTTTGCACGGACCAGGCTCTCTCCGTCCAGCGGCGAATATGCGTCGGCCGGAGAATCGAGCAAAGCCGCGAGAATCTGCGGATAACCGATCTCGATCAGCTCGACCGGTCCGCAGGAAGCGGCAAGCAGGCGGCGGTACAGCCCGACCGGATTCTCGGCGTCGGCGTTGCCGCCGAAACGCGACGGCAGCGCGGCCAGCCGTTTCTGGTAAGGGGGGCGGCCGCCGAAATCGGTCGCCTCCAGATCAATTCCGATCGGAACTTCGACGCCGCAGTCCCGCAGGAATGCGTCGAGCGAACGGACCGAATCCTCCATGCAGCCGCTCACGGCGACGCCGAGCAGCCGCAGATGTCCCGCCCTGTGCAGATTGGCCAGCAGCCGGACTGCGACGGCGTCGTCGCAGTCGGTCCACCAGTCGGTTCCCAGAATCACATTTCTCATCCAGATCCGGCTCCTTTCAGATTGTCCTTCTTATAAAAGATCACATGTCCGGAGAAGCGGCAAATCGGAAACCGCTGTTTTTCAGAAAATTTCCACGTCCCCGCATCACCGGGGCAGCCGGATCGTTCCGGCGGCATGGGCCCGAACGCCGGAACACTCAGATTTCCCGAAAAGACTCCGCATATTCAAAAAAACGATATACTCCAGGCCGGCTCATTTTCGGATTGCAAGATTCACATTTCGCATCCGGGATGGATCTCCCGAGATAAGTGACAAGCAGAGCCGCATTCGACGACCAGAGTCCGCCCGGCAGTCAGCGATGCACAGCGGAACGCCGGAATCGTGATTATCCGCGGGACCGACCTGCGGTCGATCTGCGGTCCGGACACGGCGTCAGAACGGTGATATCACGATGGCCGGAAGCCGGCACGTGCCGCAATATGGAAGAATCGCGCGGGACGGAAACGGCGCCCTGTCTCCCCGGCAGAAGCGGCGGACGGCCCTTCCGCACCCGGCCGGCATCTGATTTTTCTGCTGCCGATACGAAAAATATTGAAAATTTTGTTTCCGCCTCTTGCTTTTTGCAGGAAAATCGGGTATAATTATCCACATGCTACAACGATGAAGCAAAAAAATCGGGAAACCGGAATGGTCAGGAAAAATTCAACAGTAACTCTGAAAGATATCGCACAGGAGCTGGGGCTGTCGGTCAAAGCGGTTTCAACCGGCCTGAACGGCACCGGGCGGCTGTCTCCCGAAACCCGCAAAAGGATTCAGGAAACCGCGCTCCGGATGGGGTATGCGCCGAATGCAGCGGCGCGTTCCCTGGTCACTCACCGCAGCAGCTTCATCGGGGTGCTGGCGCCGTATCTGAACAGCAGTTTCTTCGGCAACATCATCGCCGGCATCGAAGAGGTGGCGGGGGAACAGGATTTCACGCTGCTGCTGGATTCACTGGATTTCGATGCAAACCGGCAGCGCCGGGTGCTCTCGCGGCTGATGCAGCGCAATGTGGACGGCATCATCCTGTACCCGCAGCGGCATCAGCTGGAACTGGCGGAGAACCTGAAAGCGATCGGAGTCCCGGTGATTCAGGTGATGAATCACTTTACCGAATTCGGCGAATACGCAGTCACAGTGGACAATCTGACCGGAGGGCGCGAAGCCACTGAACACCTGATCGGACTCGGCCACAGCAGGATCGGCTTCATCGCCCACGACGACGAGTCGCCTGAACTCGTGGACCGCCACCGGGGATACGATGCCGCGATGCACGGCCACGGCCTTGCAGAGGAACGTTTTGTCCGCAAATGCTTTATGTCGATCGAAGCCGGGCGCGAAGCCGCGCTGGAACTGCTGACCCGGCATCCGGACATAACCGCGATTTTCGCCGCGTCGGATGTGGCGGCGCTGGGAACGATCCAAGCCGCGCTGGAGCTGGGGCGGAGGATTCCGGAGGAGCTGGCGATCATCGGCTTCGACGACCTGGAAATCGCCGCCAAGCAGATGATCTATCCGCTGAGCACGATGGCCCAGCCCAAGGAGCGGATCGGGCAGCTGGCGGCCAGAATGATGCTGGATATCTTCGCCGGGAAACCGGTGCAGTCCCAGTTGCTGAATGCTCCGCTGGTAATCAGGAAAACGACACAGGCGGCGAAATAATCAAGGAGTTGCGAGATGAAACGAAAATGGTTTCCAGTGCTGTTTCTGCCTCTTTTGCTGGCGGCGGAGGATTTTGAAGCTTATCCGGACACGGCGGCGCTGCGGCGGGTCTGGCAGGAGTTCGACGCGGGCAATCCCGCGCCGGACACGGTTGCAATCGGCGCTTTGAACGGCAAGGCGATGCAGGTGACGGCGGCACGCGACTACTCCATCCTCTGGCGGGAGCTCGCAAATCCGTTCGGCGCGAAGGCCGCCGGGATCAAGCTGGCCGTGAAAGGCGACGCCGCGAATCCGGCGGACGCGGTGCTGACCGTGGCGGTACGCCCGGAAAAAGGCGGCGCCGACCTCGGCCGCATGGTGATTCCGCTGCGTTCCGGCGGGGCGCGGACGGTCACGGTTCCGGTCGCGGGGCTCGGAAAGCTGGACAAATTTGCGGTCCTGCTGATGTTCAACAAAACCGGGGGCACCCTGGCGGCGACCGTCGACGACGTGGCCGTCGCCGCGGCGGAGCTGCTGGCGGTGGACGGCTTTGCGCAGGCCGCCGACAGCGCGGCGCTGCAGCAGGCGTGGCCGGGATTCGACGCCGGGAATCCGGGGCCGGAACAGGTGGCGCCGGCAACCGTCGACGGCAGACCGGCAATGCGCTGCGTGACCGGGGGCCGGACCTATGCGGCGGTGAAGCACGAGGTGAAAAATCCGGCACCGGGCAGAGCGGCGGGATTGCTGATCCGCCTGTCCGGCGCTCCCGGCAACGCGAAGTCCGGCGTGATCGTATTCGGGGCGCGCCGTGACGAAGGACAGCCGAACTTCGCCGAAATGCAGATCGTGCCGACGGAAAAAGCGGGGGAGTATGTGTTGAATTCCCCCGAATTCGCGAAGCTGGACCGGTTTCTGGTCGTGATCGCGTTCCATAAAACCGCAGGGCAGTTCGACGTGACGATTGAAAAGCTGGCGGTGCAGTGCCTGCAATAAGGTTCACTCCGAAGCGGAAGCTGGGCTCCGCTTTTTTAAGGAACATCTGCTTCAAGGTTGAAGCAACAAGAAAGGATGCCGAACATGAGACGACATTTCACCTTGATCGAGCTGCTCGTGGTGATAGCGATCATCGCGATACTGGCGGGAATGCTGCTGCCGGTGCTGAACCGGGCGCGCGAGAGTGCGCATTCCTCGAGCTGCCTGAGCAACCTGAAGCAGCTTGGCTCCGGGATGCTGCTCTATACGGATGCGAATGGAGGGCTGCTGCCGCCGATGAAGCGGATCGTGAACGGCAACGGCGCATGGTGGACCGAGTACCTGATCGGCAGCCGGATGATCACCGGCGGCGTAATGGGCTGTCCATCCGTAAAAACCGAGACGATCAACTGGAAAAATGTTCTGGAAACCGATGCCTTCACCGGCAACGTGAATTTCGAGTGGCCGCATTATGCGCTGAACGAATCCTGCGCGCCTTATGAAAACGGGGATTTCGTGTCGCGGAAGCTGAGCCGGGCGAAATCACCGTCGGTCACGCTGAGCAATGCGGATACGGCCAGCGGCAACAGCAGCGGCGGAATGCGGATGTTCACGCCGAACCTGATCCAGCAGTACAATACGACCGGAAGCTTTTCGATCATCGACCTGCGGCATGGCCAGGGAGCGAACGCGCTGTTCCTGGACGGACACGCCGCGCTGCGGAAATCCCCGACGAAACTGTCGATCAACTATTCGGCGGACGACAATCCCTACAAGAATGTATTCGAGGGCGACACGCAGTTTCCGCAGCCCGGAACCCTGTGGGGCTTCTGAATGCGGTACGGCAAGGTGCCGCAGGCGCTTCCGGCCGGGGAGCGGCAAGGCAAGGCGGCGGCGTTCAATCAGAAAAACATCCGTCCGGCGCTGCCGGAACCCGGGGAATTCGACGATTTCTGGCGCGGCGGGCTGGCGGAGGTTGCGGCCGTGCCGCCGGATATCCGCCAAAAGCGGATCGAAGCGTTGTGCGACGGCCGGCGCGAGGTGTACCGACTCAGCTTCGCAACAGTCGGCGGCGGCCGGATTTACGGCTTTCTGACGCGGCCGGCCGGGCCGGGCCCGTTTCCGGCGCTGGTATCGGTGCCGGGGGCCGGGCCGGGAACCGGGCCGGATACGGACCCGGCGAACGAGGGCTTCGCGGTGCTCTGCTGCAATGTGTTCCCGTATGAGACGACCGAGGAGTGCGCGGAAAACGAACGGCGCTACGAGGCGTTCAACCGGCAGGGGCTGTATATTTACCGGGGCGCGGAGTCGCCGGAGCACTGCCTGCTGCGTTCCGCGCTGCTCGGAATCAGCCGGGCGGCCGACTGGCTCGCGGAACAGCCGTTTGCGGATGCGGACCGGATCGGGGTTTTCGGCTCCAGCCAGGGCGGCGGCTTTGCGCTGATGCTGGCCGGGCTGAAGCCGCGCTTCCGGGCGGCGGCGGCGAATGTGCCCGCCTTCTGCGATTTCGGCGGAGAAAAAAGCGGCTGGCCGCAGTTCCGGCAGCACGGCTTCGACCGGATGAAGCTCTTCGACGCCGCGTATTTCGCGGCCCGGATCCGATGTCCGGTGAAAATGATCGCCGGATGGTGCGACGAGGTCTGCCCGCCCGAATCGGTCTATGCCGCCTACAACTGCATCAGCGCGCCGAAGGAGATCGTCGACGAACCGGCGATGGCGCATGAAATATGGCCGAGCTACGGCCGTCTGCTGCAGTGGCTGAAAGGGGAATTGAAAGGATAAACAATGGAAATTTCATTGAAACTGCTGCCGGTTTCGCCGGTGAGCCGCCGGGTTCCGGTGGACGCGCGCTATGCGTTCCGCGGCACAGCTCCGGCGGAACTTCGGCTGACGCTGGCCGGACGGGAGGTCATGCGGCGGAAGCCCGGCGAACCGAATGCGGCGGGGTGGAGCTCCGGAGTACGGAAGCTCGACCTGAACCGGCTCTCCGGCCGGGCGGAAGTGAAGTTCGAACTGCTGGACGAACGCGGCGGGGTCATCGCCGATGCGGTTCAAGTGCTCGAAATCGTGGATGCCGAATCGCGCTCCACCGGCCGGATCGACGGCGCCTGGTGCGGGCTGTACCACTGGAGCGAGGAAGAAGGCCGGCTCTGGAACGCAGAGCTGAAACGGTTCACCGCCGCCGACTGGCGGGAGCTGGTCCGCTCGATGCACGGCATCGGAATGGACGTGATCGTCCTGCAGGAACTGTTCCGCAATCAGGAGTATTACGGCAGACACCGGATTCCGGAAACGGGATACCGCGGAAGGGCGTTCTATCCGTCGGAGCTGTTTCCGGGCCGGATGGAGATCGGCTGCGGCGATCCGGTCGAAGCGGTCCTCTCCGCCGCCGATGAACTGGGAATGTCGGTATTTCCGGGGATCGGAATGTACGCCTGGTTTGATTTCACACCGGAGTCGCTCGACTGGCACTGCCGGACGGCGCGCGAGGTGTGGAAGCGGTACGGACATCACCGTTCCTTCTACGGCTGGTACATCTCCGAGGAGGTGTTCGGCGACCTGAACCGGGGGACAAAGACGCCGGAGGAGATCGTCGCCTTTTTCCGCGGATTCGGCAAACTGCGCGACGAGCTCGATCCCACGCTGCCGGTCATGCTCGCGCCGAACTGCTTCGGCGTCACCTCCGCGCTCGGCAGCTGGAAGCTGCTGGCGCGCGAGCTCGATATCCTGTGTCCGTTCGGCTTCAACCGGATGCCGGAGGAGGACCTCGCGCCGGAACAGGCGATCGCTCTCATGCAGTCGATCGCCGACGAAGGCGGCGCACACCTGTGGCTGGATATGGAAATCTTTCTCTTCAAAGATGACATGGCGCTTTATCCGCGCCCGGCCGATGAAATCTTTCATGAGCTGGAAAACTGCCGGAACTTTGAAAAAGTGCTCTGCTACCAGTTCCCCGGCCTGTTGAACGCCCCCGGCTCCCGGCTGACGCCCGGCGGCCCGGAAACGGTGAAACTCTACTGCGATTACCGGAGGAGGATCCATGCTGACTGAAAAGCTTCTGGCGATCGACCCGATCATCATCGGCATCTATCTGGCCGTCTCCCTGCTGCTCGGAATTTTCGGCAGCAGGCTGCTCGGAATGAACAACTCCAAAGAAGAGGACTATTATCTTGCCGGACGGAAAATGCCCGGCTGGCTGAACGGCATGAGCGTGGCGGCGACCGCGCTGAACAGCGATGTCGCGCCGCTCTACTGCGGCATCGCGGTGGTGACCGGACTCTCCGGCTGCTGGTTTTTCCTGTCCCGCTTCGGAATGGCGCTGCTGCTGGCGGCGATCCTCTTTGCGGTGCGCTGGCGTCAAATGGGGATCAGGACCGGTCCGGAATTCTTCCATCTCCGCTTCGGAGCGGGCAATCGATTCGCCCGGGTCTATTCGTCGCTGACCTCGGTGCTGATCGGCATGGTGCCATGGATCGGCGCGGGACTGATCGGCATCCACCTGGTCGCCGCCCCGATCTTCGGGATCGACAGCAAGGCGGTCACGCTGCTGATCGTGCTGCCGCTGCTGACCGTCTATGTGTGGACCAGCGGCCTTGCGGGCGTGCTGCTGACCGACGCGCTGCAGGGCTTCGTGATCCTCGCGGCCAACCTGGTCATGGTCGGCGCGGTGCTCTGGGTGTTCGGCGGCCCCTCCGGACTGGCGGAGGCGGTGATGAGTGCGGCCGGACCGGAAAACGGCGCGGCGATTCTGTCGGTTCTGCCTCAGGCGGATAATCCGGTACTGAGCCCGCTGAGCATTTTCGCCTGGATGGTGATCGTATCGGTCGGAGCGGGAAGCGCGGTCGGCGCGGACGGCCAGCGGCTGTTCTCCTGCCGCAGCAGCCATGAAGCGGCGAAGGTCGGCATCTGGGGCGAAGTGATCCTGTTCGCCATGCTGCTGATGCTGATGCTGCCCGCGATGGGGCTGCTGGCGCGCCACCCGGAATTCTACACGGCAACCCCGACCGAGCGGGAATTCGCATACGGCAGAATGCTCTCCGAATTCCTGCCGAAAGGCGGTGTCGGTCTGACGGTCGCGGCGCTGCTGGCAGCCGTGATGAGCACGATTTCGACCCATCTGAATTACGGTTCGCAAACCCTGCTGAACGACGTGTGGCGGCCGCTGGTCGGCGAACCGAAGCCGGGCCGGGAGGTCTGGATCGGCCGCCTGCTCATGCTCGGCATCGCGGTTCTGTCGGTCGGAGTCGTATTCGCGGCGGATTCGCTGCTCGGCATCGCGGTGGTGGTGCTCGGAATTTTCGGAACCTCGGCGGCGTTCGGCTGGGCGCAGTGGTGGTACTGGCGGATCAACTTCAAGGGGTGGTGCGCGTCGGTGGTCGCCGGGCCGCTGGTTTACCTGGTCTGCGGGCGGCTGCTGCCGCTGATCCCGTGGTGGGCCGCCGAAATCGCCAGAGGACCCGCCGAAGCGCAGAATATGCAGCTGCTGCAGGCAGTGGTCGCGCTGGCGGTCAATACCGCGATCTGGCTCACGGTCACGCTGCTGACCAGACCGGAGGATATGGAGGTGCTCAAGGAGTTCTACCTGCGCGCCCGCCCGATGGGATGCTGGGGACCGGTGCGCCGCGCGCTGATCGCCGAGGGGCGGCTGCCGGCGGAAGCGGCTCCGTCACTGATCCTGCCGGGCATCAGCGTGGCGGCGGTCGGCTTCGCAATGGTCGCCGCCGGAGTGCTGACCGCTTCGACGCTCTACGTCGGCCAATACAGAGAAGCCGGGCTCTGCGGAGCAGTGTGCCTGGGCACAGGAGCGGTTTTCAAACTGATTTTCAACCGTTACATATCACGCCTGACCGTCAATCAGGAACCATAGAAAGGATTCATATCCATGCAGATAACCGGAACTTTCCTCGATGAGATCAGCCACGACATCCCCCACCAGAACTGGGGGCGGGCCGAGTGGGACCGCGACTTCGCGTCAATGAAATCGGTCGGAATCGACACCGTGATCCTGATCCGGTGCGGCCACCGCCGCTTCATCACCTATCCGTCCGCGTACCTGATGGAACGCGAAGGGTGCTACCGGCCGTCGACGGACCTGGTGGACCTCTTCCTCGACCTCGCTGAAAAATACGCAATGAAGTTCTATTTCGGGCTGTACGACTCCGGCAAATACTGGCACAACCACGAATGCGAACGCGAAATGGAGATCAGCCGCGCGGTCGCCGACGAGGTCTGGAGCCGCTACGGGGAGCGCAAAGCCTTCGGCGGCTGGTATTTGAACTTTGAAGTCAGCCGCGCCTTCGCCGGAATCACCGAGCTGTACGCCGGGATGGGACGGTATGTGAAGCAGCTCTCCGGCAATCTGCCGACGATGATTTCGCCGTACATCGACGGCATCAAACCGGCAGTGCCGGGCGAGGAGCTGTACAAGGAGGACTCCATCGGCATCGTTCAGCACGAGAAGGAGTGGAACGAGATCCTGAAAGGAATTCAAAGTGCGGTCGACATCGTCGCGTTCCAGGACGGACACTGCGACTATCACGAGCTGGCCGATTACCTGCGGGTCAACAAAAAGCTGACCGACCGCTACGGAATGACCAGCTGGACCAACTGCGAAAGTTTCGACCGCGACATGCCGATCCATTTTCTGCCGATCAAGTGGGACAAAATGCTGATGAAACTGGAGGCCGCCAAAGCCGCCGGAATCGAAAAGGCGATCACCTTCGAGTTTTCCCACTTCATGAGTCCGAACTCCTGCTACCAGGCCGCCGGACATCTTTTCAACCGCTACTGCGAACACTTCAACCTGACCGGGAGGTGACACGGTGAAAACCTTATTCTGCATCGGCCTGCTGAGCGCGGTTCTGCCGCTGGCGCTTCCGGCGGCGGTCGAGGATTTCAAAAGCTACGCCGACACCGAAGCGCTGCGGAAGAGCTGGACCGGCTTCGGCGGCGGCAATCCGGCTCCCTCGGCCTCCCTTTCGACCCTGGATGGAGCTCCGGCGATGGAGCTTTCGACCTCCGGCGAACCGGGCGACAAGGTGATCGTGCGCGAACTGGCGGTGCAGCCCGGCGAACGGCTGACCTTCACGATGCACTCCGACATGAAGAATGCGCCGGGAGCTTACGCCTATGTCGCGCTGCGTTCCGACCGCAATGCCGGAAATCTGGTGCTGCACGACTTCAGACTCGTGCCCGGACAGCCGGTCAGGGTGGAGATTCCGAACGAAGGGCGTTTCAACTGGCAGGATCAGGTCGCAATGCTGATCTGTCTGCATGACGCAGGCGCGCCGATGCGGGTCACGGTCGGCGCGATCGACCTGCCGGGCGCGGCGCCGGCACGGGAATTTCACGATACGCCGGAGGCGCGCCGGGAACGGCGGGAGAAGCTGCTGCACGGCCGCACCGTCCAGATCGACACCGCCTTCCCGTACTATCACAACCGCTCCAATGAAAGCATCGCCTCCGAGCTGCGGGTCAACGGTTTCGACGGCGTCTACTACTATACCGGCACGGATACCGGGCTCCGCCCCGGGCTGGTCGGCGAGATGCAGCGCCAGAAACTCGGCGTCGGACTGATGACCCTGCCGAGCCTGGTCTACTGGAGCGAGGCGCAGCTGGCGGAGCGGCTGCCGGCGGGCTGGCGCGACTGGCTGATCGAATTTACCGGCAGCGGGATGGACATCTACCGCTTCATCGGCTTCGTGTACCCCGAATACAATGCGTGGTACAAAAACTACCTGAACAGAATGCTGCTGCGCCATCGGTTCGACGCCTTCACCTTCGCGGAAATCATGTATCCGATCTACGACGGACCGGAGAAGAATCCGCCGTTCTACGGCGACGTCAGCCCCGGTTTCCAGGCGGCGTTCAAACGGGCGACCGGCAGCGAAACGTTCCCGAACTTCACCGATCCGGCCGATCCGGATTATTTCAGGACCAACACCGGACTCTACCGGCAGCTGGTCGAATACCGGGTCAGAACCATCGACGACTTCTACGACGACATCATCAACGGCCCCGGCGGGGCGCGCGAAGCGGCGCCGGGGATTCTTTTCGCGACCTGGACGCTCGGGATCAACATTCCGGACGGCGTGGCGAAGCTGCGCGAATGGGAGGGCAACGACATCGTCGCGATGATCCGGCGCGTGAAGCCCGACCTGCACTTCATCCAGACCCACGCGCCCGACTGGGCGAATCCGGCGTTGCCGGGGGATTACCCGCTGGCCTACCAGCCGTTTTTCGACGCGGTGCGCACGGCGAATCCCGACGTGAAAATCGGAATGCAGGCAGACCTCGGTTCGCTCGGCCCCTCCCGCCGCGACCCGGCGTGGCAGAAGCAGTTCTACGACGCATGCCGGAAGGCCGGGGTGGACACCACCACCTATTACGAATTCGGCCTGCGCTGGGAAATCTATTCACAGCCGCCCCGCCTCTGCGAAATCCGCCGCGACGGCGATACGCTCCTGCTTGTTTTCGACCAGCGGCTCAACGCGGAATCCGCAATGCTGATGAAAGGGCGGGAGCTCAGGGGGAAAGACCGTTCCTACCGAATCGCGGAGTGCCGCTGGGACGGGAATCTGCTGCGGCTGAAGCCCGATGCGCTTCCGGCGGCCGGCGAGGAACTGACCGTTCCGGTCGGCGGCGTGGCGGACGACCCGGCGGTGCGCTTCCCGGCCTCCAACCTGGAGCCGATGCCGCGGGGACCGGTCAACACGATCCCCTCCGGAACCGAAACGACGCTGCCGGTTCTCGGGAGTTTTTCCGGCAATCCGGCGCGCTGACCGGGTTTCCTCCCCTTCCCCGGACGAAAACACGGAATCGCGGCCGGAACGGACTTGCATTTTCCGTCCGGCCGGATTACATTGCCCGGCAGCAACAGAGGAGGCGACAGCGATGACGATTCCGGTCAGACAACTGAAAAACGGCTTTGCCATGCCGCTGCTCGGCATGGGCAGCTGGATGCTCGGCGGAGGCGCGGAGCGCGACCCCGCCTCGGACGGGGAAAAAGAGGCGGCAGCCCTGCGCTCGGGGCTTGAACTCGGTTTCCGCCATATCGATACGGCGGAGATGTATGCAGGGGGATTTTCGGAGGAGATCGTCGGGCGCGCGATCCGCGGCTGGAAACGCAGCGATCTCTTCCTGACATCGAAGGTCTGGAAAACCCATCTGGCCTACGACGAGGTGCTCCGCGCCTGCGAGCGTTCGCTCAGGCGGCTCGGCACCGACTACCTGGACCTCTACCTGATCCATCAGGTCGACGACGCATATCCGCTGGAGGAGACCATCCGCGCCCTCGACCGGCTCGCCGACGAAAAGCTCGTCCGGCACATCGGCGTCAGCAACTTCGCCGTTGCCCGGCTCGAACGGGCGCGGGCCTGCGCCGGCCACCCGATCGCGGCGAATCAGGTTCACTACAATCTCGCGGTGCGCGAAGCGGAACTTTCCGGCCTGACCGATTACTGCGTCGAACACGATATCATGCTGATCGCATGGCGGCCGCTGCAGAAGGGAATGCTCGATGCGGAGGCGCCGGAACTGCTGAGGGAGATCGCCCGCAGGCACGGCAGAACCCCGGCGCAGATCGCGCTGGCCTGGCTCGCTGCGCAGCCGAACACCGTCACGATTTCAACCATGCGGGACCGCCGCCATCAACTGCTGAACTGCGAAGCGCTCGAATTCACGCTCCCGGCCGAAGAGCTGCAGCGCCTCTCCCGGGAGTTCCCGGGCCAGGAAGCCGTATCCGGGGCCGTTCCGCTCCGTTAACCCTATCCGGCCTGCTGGATCGGGAGGTTGTTTCCGCTCCGGAAAGAACGTTCTATTCTTCGCTTCCGGGTTTGCCTCCGAAGCGGGTTGACGCCATGTATGCGCGATACGGGAAACGGGGGCCTTCCGTTCCCTCCTTCCCTGCAAACCGGCAAGGAACGATTGCCCCCGTGGAGCAAAAACCCGGTTCAGCTGCCGCGGCCTCGACGCCGCGCCTTTGGAGTCGGCCGGCCGCCCTGAAAATCGCGGACGACAAGCCGTCCGTCCCCATCCCGCATAACGTCAATCCATTATTCATCAATGTCTTAAAACAGTTTTACGTAAATTCATGTAATTTTTAGTTCCAAAAAAATCGAATTACGGAATTGCTTTCCGTTCCGCTTTCGCCTATAATTTACAGGCATACGAAACAGATGAAGGAGGCGGTTCCGGATGATTTTTTCCGACTATACAATCAAAGAGCTGGCGGACCGGGCGAAGGTCAGCACGGCGACCGTGTCGCGCATCCTGAGCGGCAAAGGCTCTCATCGGCCCGGGACGGTCGAGCGCGTCCGGCGCATCGCCGAAAAGATGGAAGCCGAGAGCCGCGCGCGGGAATTCGGCATCAGCGAATGCATCGGCGTCCTGATGCTGACCTACCGCGACTGCCTGAACAGCAGCTACAATTCGACGCTGATCACCTCCATCGTCGAAGGGCTGGCCGCCGAAAACTGCACGGTCCAGCTGATGGCGCTCCCGGTCAAGCGCATGAATCTCGACCATATCCGCAGCCTCGTGATCGAACACGGCATCAGGGCGCTCATCGTCCCCGAATTCAACGGCCCCTACTCCGTCTCGAACGAGCTTGACCGGCTCGGCATTCCGATCGTCACCATCGGCAACATCGAGCTCGACGGCGACAAGAGCGAAATCGTCTGCACCGACAACGCCACGGCCGGCAGCGACGCGGCGAACTACCTCTGGAGCTGCGGCCACCGCCGCTTCGGCGTCATCTGCATGGACCGGCGCAACCTCTGCCACCGGCAGCGCGTCGAGAGTTTCCGCCAAACCGTCGCGCGGCTCGGCGGCGACCCCGATGAAATCTACCTGCGCGAATATTATCATATCGCCGAATCACTCGCGCCGGTCGTGACCGAGCTGCGGAACCTCGGCGACCGGCGGCCGACCGCACTCCTCTCAACCAACAGCCTGCTGACGCTGAAACTGCTGAACGGCCTTCACGACGCCGGGCTCAGGGTGCCGGACGACCTTTCCCTGCTCTCCTTCGAGGAGGACCGCGAACTGGCCGAAACCATCCCGCCCGTAACCGTCCTGGCCCAGCCGACCCGCTCGATGGGGGAACTCGCGGTCCGCCGGGTCATGAAGGCGATTCGCGGCTTCGAGTCGCAGAACGAAGAGATCCTGCGCTGCTCGCTCGTCGTCCGGCGCAGCGTAAAATCCATCTGATTCCGTATTCATCAAGGGAGTTTGCAATCATGAAGCTGTGGTCCATTCTGTACCTGTTCCTGACCGTTTCCGGTATCGCGTCATGCGCGGGGGAAATACCGGGGCATTCCGGCATTTACGCCGTCATCCGCGGCGGCAGCGTCGACCGCGTTGAGGCGGCCGCAAAACTGCCGTACATCGACGGATTCACACTCTATCTCGGCGTCAGGGCGCTCGTTCCCGAAAAGGGCGTTTATGACTGGAGCCGGGTCGACCGCGTCATCAAAGCCGCCCGCGACAACGGCAAGAAGGTCAACCTCGGCTTCCTGCCCGGCCGCTGGGTGCCGGACTGGTTCTACGCCGAAGGCGTGCAGAAGTTCCGCTGGATTCACGAAACCGACCTCGTCGACCCCGGCAGGCATGACGCCGCCGCCCCGGTGCCGTGGGACCCGAAACTGCTCGAGCTGCTCGGCGAAATCTGCCGTGAAGCCGGCGAGCGGTATGCCGGCGATCCGGCCGTCGTTTCGGTGCAGGTCACCGGTCCGGCGCTGGCCAACGGGCTCGAAACCAATTTCAACGTGAGACCGGCCGAAGCCGAAGCGGTCGGCTACACGCCGGAAAAACTCATCTCCGCCTGGCAAACCATGTTTGACGCAACCGCCGCCGCCTTCCCGAACCAGCGGCTGAGCTGGTGCATCCACGACATGTTCCCGAACGGCCGCGACGCGAAACCGGGCCGGGCCATCCGCGACTGGGCCTACCGGAAATACGGCAGCCGCCTGCATCTGCTCGCCTGCTACCTGACCCATGAAGCGTGGTTCAGGCGCGGCAACCAGGCCGTCGACATCTGGGCCGAACGGAACGCAGAAATCCCGGCCGGGCTCCAGCTCATCAACATCTACGCGATCCGCAAATATACGCCGGAACAGCTGGAGCAGGCGCTCCGGACCGGCATCCGCGAGGGAGCGGACTATCTTGAAATCTTCATCGAGGAGCTCTCCGACCCCGCCTGCGCCGCCGCCGTCGAAAAAGTCCGGAACGACTGGAAAGGAATGCAGAAATGAACCGCCGCAACTCCTTTACCCTCATCGAACTGCTGGCAGTCATCGCCATCATCGCGATTCTCGCCGGAATGCTGCTTCCGGCACTGAACCAGGCGCGCGAACGGGCGCGTTCGATTCACTGCACCGCGAATCTGAAACAGCTCGGCTCCGCCCAGCTCCTGTACGCCGGGGAATCCGGCGACCGGTTCATTCCGCTGCATTACGCCGAGTCCGGCGGCAACGAAATGCGCTGGTACAGCACGATCATGGCCTATGTCGGGCGCACCGGAAACGCGAGCGAACGCGAGGACATGTCCAAGAAAGTCACGACCGTGCTGACCTGCGGCGCCTCCCTCGCCCGGATGCCGGACGCGGCCGTCAAACGGACCTTCGGCATGAACAACTACATCGGGAACTACGCCAAGCCGAACAACCCGAACATCCTCTGGAAGCTCAGCCGGGCGAGCCGTCCGTCCGACACGATGATTTTCGGCGAAGCGCAGACCATCCCCGCCTACAAATCGTTCCAGTACCTGCTCTGCGACAAGGACAACATGCCGGCCAACAGCCCGCTCTTTCCGCACGGCGGCCGCACGAACCTCGCGTTCGTCGACGGCCATGCCGCCGGACGGACCGAAACAGAAGTTCCGACTCAGCTCCACGGCGCCGAAGAGGCGAAAAACCGCGTGTTCTGGCAGGGGAAACCGTCGCTTTGAACGATGCGGAAACTTCCGCCGTCTCTTGACTTTCCGAATTTGAAATGGTATATTCCGAAATCTTTCATGACAGACGGGAAAGGCGGAATATGGCGGCAGGGAGCATCGAACGGCAGCTGGCGAAGCTGCTCCAATCGCGGGCGCAGCTTTTCGCGCTGCTCTTTTTTCTCTTCGCGCTTCTGAACATCTCCACGCTGGCCAATCCGCCTTACTGGGATGAAATTCTCGGGCTCCACAATCAGGCGATCTATCTGGCGCGGAGCAACTTCGACCTGCCGCAGCTTTACCGGGCGCAAGAACAGTTCCGCAACGGCGGCTCCTGCGTCTACCCGTTCGGCATCATGCCGTTCGTCTACGGAGCGCTCTATTCCCTCCTGCCGCCGGTCGCGGTCCATATCGCCGGACATCTGATCAACCTCGCGTCGCTGGCCGCAGCCGGGATGCTGTTCCTGCGGCTGGTGCGGAAGTTCTGTTCGCCCGGACTCACGCTTCTCTGGGGAATCGCCGCCTTTTCCGAACCAATCCTGAGCGGGCGCATGGCCGCGCAGGGGCAGGAGGCCGCGCTCGCGTTCGGAATCATGCTGAGCCTGTCGCTTTTCTTCAACCGGCGCGAAAAAGCGGCGCTGGCGGCCGCATTCGCCGCATGTCTGATCAAAACCACCGGCATCGTCCTCCTGTGCGCCTACGCCGTCTGGTTTCTGTACGCGGCGGCGGCCGGGCCGGTGCAGGAAAGGCGAAAAAAACTGCTGGCCGCCCTCGCTTCCGGGGCCGCAGCCGTCCTTTTCTACTCCTCCGCCGCCCTGCTCGCCACCCAGGATTATCCTGAAAAATCCGGCGTGTTTCATCTCGGCATCGCCCTGCTGCGCTACCACCTCGTGCATTTCTACCCGTGGGTGGCCCTGAAGCTAGCGGCGGCGCTGCTGCTGTTCGCGTACCTGTTTTTCCGGCGAAGGCTCCCGAGCGCGTGCCGGATGGCGATCCTGCCGGTCTTTCTCGGCGGCTTCTTCGCCGCTTACTTCATTTATACCGGCCCGCAGCTCGTGCGTTACAGCGCGATCGCCATGCTGCCGCTCACGCTGCTGCTCGCCTACGGCTTTCGCGCCTGCGGGGAAAAGCGGGCGGCCCTGGCCGCAGCCGTCCTCTGCGCGCTTCAGCTCATGAACCAATACGGCGCGCTGCTCCCGGAGCTGCCTCCCCATCTGGCGGCGGACCCCAGCCAGCTTGAGCGTTCGCGCGAATTTCTGAAGGTGATCGAGATGAACCGGGCATTCGCCCGCGAAGTCGAAAACGCCCCGGCGCTGCCGCCGCTGGTCTGCAAATGGCCCTATCCGCAGATCCTGACCATGCCGGAGCTGCGCTACGTTTCGCGCCCGCTCGAAAACGTCTTTTCATACGGCCTGCACGCGCGTTACGCCCCGGCTCCCGAAGCCGATCCCGCAACGCTGTCCGACGGGAACACGCTCTATCTGTATGCGGCCGACAGCATGGATTCGTGGTTCCTGCCGCGCTTCGCGCCGCCGCCCGGCGTCCGGGTCGTCTACGCCGCCGATCTCGGAGGGCGCCCGGCGCTGCTGCTCTTCTCCGGCATCCGGCTGCTGAAAACGCCGTAGCGGACCTCACCTCCGCGGCATCGCGGCCGCGGAGAGGCGCCACTCCTTCGGAGCCCGCAGGACCGGACGGCCGTTCTCGAATTCGACGGGCAGCCAGAGATAGCGGCCGTCGATCGCGTCCTCCGGGCGCCAGATATCCGCCATAAACAGGAAAGTGCCGTCCCCCAGCGGCTCGACCCAGGTGCTCTGGGCGCCGTAGGTCAGCTCTCCGCCGGGGTCCGCGGCCGGATTCCCGAGTTCCGTCCAGGGGCCCGCCAGCGAATCGGCGACGGCCGAACGGGCCGCATTCGGCGCCCATCCGGTGCAGCCCGAACCGATGAAGTAATATCTTCCCTCGTGCTTGAACAGCGCCGGGGCCTCCATCCAGCGGAACGGGAAGATTCTCCAGTACCGCCCGGTATAGCCGAGAAAGTCGCCGGTCAGTTCCGCCACATGGGTCGTGCTGTTCCGTTCGGAGGAGTAGATGTGGTACGCCCTGCCGTCGTCATCAAGAAAGAGCGTCATATCGCGGGACTCCTGCCCGGCAGACAGACAGGCGCCGAGCACCGACCCGCGCGGAGTTTCAGGGTTGCTGCCGCAGGAAAGCGTGGAGAGGAGTTCCGCCGTCCGGGCGATCCGTCCGGGCTCCTTGAGCTCCTCCGGCACATTCAGCGGCCAGACGCCGGGATTCGGCCGGGTCATCCGGAGGAACCGGAACGGCCCGGCCGGCGAATCGGCGACGGCGATGCCGACCGCGGCGTCCTGGTAAGTGTCATCCTTCTCAAAATGAAAATACATGACGAACCGGCCGGTTCCGGGACAGAAAAGCACCTTGGGCCGTTCGATGACGCAGCCGGGACGCAGCAGCGGGTCGCCGGAATTCCTCACATCGAAGGCGATCCCCGCGTCGCGCCAGTTGTAAAAATCTTCCGAGACATAGACATGCACGCCGACCTGAGCCAGATTCCCGGCGCGTCCCGCGACTTTATGTTCCCCGTACCAGTAAATCCTGCCGCCGTGCCGCAGCAGGCAGCCGCCGTGCGCGTTGATATGAGTTCCGCGGTCGTCCGGCCAGAGTTCGCCGGGGTGGAACGAGTCAAACATGGTCATGATGAATTTCCGCCAGTCCCGTTGTTTTTCAGATTGAGTGATCGGGTTATTATAGTAACGCGGAATCCGTGTTTTTCCAGCGCGGAGTGAAAAAAACGGTTGAAAATTCACGAATCCGCCCCGATGGCCGCCGCGAGTCTATTGAAAAAGACGGCGATGAGGTCTATATTAATTCATTGCCAATAAATTGCGGAGAGCGTTTTCTCCGAAAGACGCGCCGCTTACATGGAGACAACGATGGATTCTGCCGCTTTTGAAGACCTTCTGGTAAGTGCAACGACCTCCCCCGACAAAAAAACACTTGAAAAACTGCTGGCGGTGCTCGCCACGGCCGGCAATCCGATCCCCGCGTCCGTCATCGAAGAGCTCAATCTGCTCTGGGAAGCCTGGGGCAGCGAAGAGCTGGACGACGCGCAGGGCGCATTCTGCATCGGCCTGGCCGCGCTGCCGATGACCGACGGCCCGGTGTTCCGCAAACTGCTCGCGCAGTCGGTCAAGGCGATCCTGCCGAACTACCTGTCGCGGCCGCCGATCATGAAAGCGCTCGGCGTGCGTGACGAAACCGTCGCGCTGAATGATTTCGCGGCCCGCCTCCAGCGGCTCCGCGTACTCAAGAACGGGCTGATCGTGTTTCTCCCCAGTTCGTCCCGCTGGGGCATTGCCGGTTCGCTCGACAGCATCGGCTCGCTCGCGGTCAACACCTGGGGCGGCTCCGGCGGCAGCGCGGCGATTCCGCTCGACATCGTGCTCCGAGAAGCCGTGCTCCTGACCCCCGGTCCGGAGCTGATCAAACTGATCGACGGCACCCGCAGCCTGATTTCCGCCGCGGATTTCCGCAGCATCGTCAAACGCAAGGCGCTGGTTCCGGTCAGTGACGACACGGCAAAGCAGATGGCGCAGAACGGCTGCGCGAAGAACCTCGACCGCGCCGCGTTCGAAAAATACTGGACCAGCAGCGCCGCCACCGGCAGCAGCAGCTCGACCCGCCGCTCCTGCGACGGCCGCAGCCTCAAGGAGATCGATCTCCTGCTTTCCTCCGAAGAGAAGGAGAACGCAGGCGGCTTTTCCGCCGAAGAAGCCGCGGGATTCCAGAGATTCTTCTCGAACCTGAAGCCGGATACCGCGATCCGGGAAGCGAAACTGCTCGCCTCGATCGTCGCGCGTCTGTATCCGCGTTCGACCGCCGAGCAGCTCAAGGAGATGCTCTCCCCGCTGCTGGCCAAGGCGCCGTTCTGGCCGGCCAGGCCGACTGCGGTCGAGCTGGCCCGCATGAGCGTCTGGGGCGAACTCCCGGCCAAAGAGCTTGAGCAGCTCGCGCAGGTCACGGCGGCGATTTTCCCGGAAGAGTACCTGGCCGAATGTGCGATGCGCGTGCCGCTGAAATCGCTGAATGCAATCTGTGCGAACGTTTCCGACGAAACGCTTTACGACCTCTTCATCGAGCAGAAATTCTGCACTGCCGATTTCCTGCTCTGGATCTGGAAAAACCGCAAGAAGCGCGACAGCGCCGAGCTGCTGCAGCTGCTGAACGTCGACAACGTCTCGCGGGCGCTTTCGCAGGACAACCTGCCGAAAGCGTGGGGGACGGCGATGCGCGAGCTGCGCACGCTTCTCATCAATAACGCGGATTTCCAGCAGCAGCTGATCCATGCCGCGGCCGAAGATGTCATGATGTTCGCAGCCGCGCTGCAGGGAGCGCTTTTCCTCTCCTCCGGCGAACGCCAGAGCCTGATGGTCAAGCTCGCGCGCATCTCCCCGCTGCTGCGGGACCACCTCGAAAACGGCGCCGGGCAGCGGATTCTGAAGGCCGGCATCGGCAAGGTCGACACCGACGCGCCGGCCGGCGACGAACCGAACTACACGAGCCTGAAGTCGCACAAGCGCCTCATGAAAGAGCTTGACGACATCATCAACGTCCACATCCCCGAAAACCGCGAAGCGCTCAAGGTCGCCCGCGCCCACGGCGACTTCCGCGAAAACTCCGAATTCGATGCGGCCAAAGAGCGGCGCAACTTCCTCGGGCGGCGCCGGACGGAGCTCGAACGCGAACTCAGCCGCATTCAGCCGCTCAACATGCGCACGATCCGGGTTGACGACACCGCGGTCATCGGCTCTGAAATCGAGCTCAGATACGAAGACGGCGAAGTCGAAGTCTACCAGCTCCTCGGCGCGTGGGACGGCGACCCGGAACGGAAGTTCCTGGCCTACCGCACCCGTCTCGGCCAGGCGGTGCTGAACCGGAAGACCGGCGAAGAAATCGAAGTCCCGGGCGGGCGCAAATGCGTGCTCGCCGCGGTGCGCCCGCTCTCGGAAGCCATCATCGCGGAGCTGGACGTCTGAATTGAACACCCGCAAGATTCGTCCGATCTACTATCCGCTGACCGTTCCGCACCCGGAACGGCTGCGGAAGTGGAGCTGTAAAATCGATTACAGGTCGGCCGAAGTCATTGCAGCCGGTGAAGTTTCCGCCACACGCTACCGCCTCCCGGCCCCGGTGCCGGGGGCAGCCGGCAGACGGCTCGCTTTCGTTTCGGATTTTCATTACCGGGGCCACCCGAAAGACCGTAAACTCGCGGATCTCGCGGTGGAACGGATCCGGGCTTTCAGCCCGGATTTTCTCTGTTTCGGGGGCGACCTGACTTCGGACGCCGCCGAACTCGACACCCAGCCGGAGCTGCTCGAAAAGTTCCGCGACTGCGCCCCGGTCCGTTTCGCCGTACCGGGCAACTGGGAGCGCGGCAAAAGCTGGCTGCCGGTCAGCTTCTGGGAGGAGCTCTACGCGGAAGCCGGAATCCGCTTTCTCTGCAACGCCGGAGCAGAGGCGGACTGCTTCTATTTCCACGGCGCCGACGATCTGGCCGGCGGCGATCCGAGGCTGCCGGAAAGCTGGCCGGAAGAACGCGCGCCCGTTCTGCTCGCCCACCGGCCCGACACGGTCATTGCGCTGGACACCTGCCATGCGCTTGACCCGATCGCGCTGATCCTCTGCGGCCACACGCACGGCGGACAGGTCCGCTTCCCGTTCCTCGGGCCGGTCTACGCATCGAGCCAATACGGCTGCAAGCTCGATTACGGGCTGTTCGAGCGGCGCGGCGGAACGCCCCGCATGATCGTCAGCTCCGGCGTCGGCAACCGTTCTCTGAGCTTCCGTTTCAACTGCCGCCGCGAAGTCGTGCTGGTCGAATTTATCTGAATCGCACGCACTTCTCTTGAAAACCTTCCCCCGGCGTGGTATATTAAGCGGATTGAATCGGACCATCATTCACTCTGGAGATACTATTATGCGTAAAGTACTGATTCCGACCAAGCTGGATAAATTTGCAGCGACCATGCTGTCCGATCGCGGCTACAATGTGGTGCTGGACGGAGCGACTCCGCTCGCGGATCTCGTCAAGGCCAACTCCGACGCCGAAGTGCTGATCGTCCGCAGCGAAAAAATCACGCCGGAGATCATCGACCTGCTGCCGAATCTGAAGCTGATCGTCCGCGCCGGCGCGGGTTACAACACCATCGACACGAAGTATGCGCGCAAGCATGACATCGATGTGATGAACACGCCGGGCGCGAATTCCAACGCCGTGGCCGAAGAGGTCGTCGCCATGATGCTCGCCGCCAGCCGCCATGTCGTCGCGGCCGATATCTCGACGCGCAAGGGCGACTGGGAGAAGAGCAAGTTCATGGGCCGCGAGCTGACCGGCAAAACCGTCGGCATTCTCGGACTCGGCCATATCGGGCAGCTTCTCGTAAAGCGGCTCTCCGGCTTCGAGGTGAAGGTGCTCGGCTACGACCCGATGCTTTCCCCCACGCTGGCCGAAAAGCTCGGCGTCGAGCTGACCAGCATCGAACACATTTTCACGGACTCCGACTTCGTGTCGCTCCATATTCCGGAAAACGACGAAACCCGCGGCATGATCAACCGCCGGCTGCTCGAGCTCATGAAGCCGGGCGCGATGCTGATCAACTGCGCCCGCGCCGGAATCCTGAACGAGGATGACCTCCGCGCGGTCAAGGCCGAGAAAAAGCTCGTCTTCTGCAACGACGTCTATCCGAAGGACGTCGCCGGCGAAAAGCCGATCGCGGACCTCTGCGACCTCATGCTGCCTCACCTCGGCGCCAATACGTTCGAGGCGAACTTCGTCGCCGCCAAGCGCGCGGCCGAGCAGACCATCGCCTACTTCGAGCAGGGCGTGACCAACTGCGTGGTCAACAAGGCGCTGCCGGACGGCCTCGACGGCAAGTACCAGAAGCTCGCCTACGTGCTGACCAGCCTGACCAACGCCTATCTCGGCAAGGAGAACCCGACCCGGGTCGAGACCAGCTTCTACGGCGATCTCGCCCAGTACGCGAAGTGGATGACGCCGCCGATCGCGGCCGGAATCGCGGCGGAATTCGCGCTCGACAAAGCGCCGTCCGACGCCGAGCACTTCCTCTCCGACACCGGCATCGAGCTGGTCAACCGCGAGGTCGACAACAACAAGCACTACGGAGAAGCGATGAGCATCGACCTCTTCGTCGGCGGCAATCTGATCTACAAGGCCGGCGCTCGCGGGACCATCACCGAAAACAACCTCATGATCTCCCGCCTGAACGATTTCGACCAGCTCTACCTCGAGCCGAGCGGTCACCATCTCTTCGTCGAGTACAAGGACGAGCCGGGCGTGATCGGCCGGATCGCCGGAATTCTCGGCGAGAAGAACATCAACATCGTCGACATCCGTGCGCCGCAGGACCTGAAATCGGGCCTGTCGCTGACCGTGGTCAAGACCAACGTCGAGGTTCCCGAGATGCTGATCGAGAAGATCCGCGATGCGGTCAAGGCGAGCAAGGCGTTCCAGTTCACCTATCTGCCGTAAGCGGGCGGACCTCCGGCCGCTCCGGCGGCCGGATTTCATCGAACGAGGTGAAGCAAACCGTGATGAATCTGCACAACGAGCTCCTGAGCCGGGTCAAACGGACCTGGGAAATGCTCCGGCCCTCCGCGCCGCCCCACAAGCCGTCGCGGAGCGCCGATCATCTGATCAAGATGAACCTTCCTCCCCTGCTCGGGCGGAGGGATGCGGCCTATGACTGCGTCAGCACGCTCATCGCCGATCAGGAGCTTTTCGCCCGCGACGAGGCGTGGCGGCAGAAGCATTACGGCATCATCGCCGGTCTGCTGGAGAGTGCGGCGGAGGATACGAAGTCGATCCTGCGCACGCTGTCCAGCCCGGACACCGCCTCCCGCGAGCAGGATCTCTACGACCTGATCGCGCTGTTCCGCGATATCGTGCAGGTGCTCGAGGACTTCACCCGGCTCGGCAGCGCCGTGCTGAACGAAGAGCACCCCACCTTCAAACGGTTCGGCATCCGTTATACGGATGCCGAACGGCTGCGCGGCGAACGGCTGTTGAGCGAAGTCGAGATTTCGACCGTCAATCAGCTGCGGGTCTATTGCACGCGCGCGCTGCCGAAAATCACCCGCTACCGGGAATACACGGCCAAGAGTTTCAGCAAGCCGTACGCATCGCGCTATCAGAAGGCGTACGACGCTTATACCGGAATCTTCCGGGAAGCCGCCGGAGAACAGTGACTGCCGCACCGCAAAAAACGCACTTTCCGCCGAATGCGGCTTGAAAAAAACCAGAGAAGCGGTATTGTTCCTCCAAATCCACTCAACCGTATCGCATTACCGGAGGAACCCGTCATGAAAATCGTCCCCGCCGTCTCTTTATTCTTTCTGCCGCTGCTGATCGCCGGCTGCACCGCCGTCGAATATGGGATGAACGATTCCATGCCGCCCCCCAGTGCCGTCGTCGAGACGGCGGCCGATACAGACGGCTGGGCGGCGGCGGACAGCGCGCCCGCCGCCCCTGCGGCCGGCTACTCCGGCTCCCTGCCGGAAGGCAACCGGTTCGAGCAGCAGAAAGGCCGCAGAATGACCTACACGGCCGAACTGTCATTGCAGGTCGACAACCTGCCCGACGTGCTCCGGAAAGCGGAAGAGCTGGTCAAGGCGGCCGGCGGATACGTGCAGGAATCCGGCGACAACGGCGGCATTCTGCGCATTCCGGTCGAGAAGGCCGATGAAGTCCTGCGGAAAATCGAGGCATTCGGCACAGTCGGCAGCCGCCGCATTGTCGGAACCGACGTCACCGACACCGTCGTCGACGCGGAAATCCGCCTGAACAACCTGAAAACGCTGCGCACCCGGCTGCTGGCACTGCTCGAGAAATCCGACAAGGTCGAGGATACGCTGAAGATCGAGCAGGAGCTGAACCGGGTCGTCACCGAAATCGAACGGTACGAAGGCCGGCTCGCTCTGCTGAACAACCGGATCAGCTACGTGACCCTGACGCTGCGCCTGAACCAGTCGGCGCCGGTCGTCTTCGTGCCGAAGCTGCCGGTGCCGTGGGTCGCCTCGGTCGGCGAGACGGGAAAACTCCCCTCCCCCAACGGCCGGAAAAATATGCCGTTCGACCTCGACCTGCCGGAGAACTTCGCAATTCTCGCCTCATCCCGTTTCGGCGATACGGAACAGCTTTACGCCGTAACCGCCGACGACTGCGTGCTGCGCCTGACCCGCCGTCCGAACCTGGAAGGCGCTTCGCTGGAATTCTGGCGCACCCTGGCGCGCCGTTCACTGACCGAGGTAAACCGTTATCGCACCGCATCCGAAACATCGGTCACCATGGACGGCGGCGACGAAGCCGCCTGCTTCGAAGGATTCAGGGGCAACGCCGGCTACCTGCTCTATGTGGTCAGGCCGCGCCGGACCTTCTGCCATATTCCGTTCGGCCATCGGGTCTGCCTGATCGAATTCTGGGGGCCGGAAGAGGCCTACCGGAAACATCTCGATGCGGTAAGGAAGGCCGCCATGACCTTTGAACTCTGATGCGGCGATGCCGCCCCGGAGCTCCCCGGCACGTCAGCTGCGGCCGGTGCTGCCGAAGCCGCCCGCGCCGCGGCCGGTTTCCGACAGGGAATCCGCCGGCGCAAGCTCGACCTCCGGCAGAGCGGCGATCACCATCTGGGCGATGCGGTCGCCGCGCTTCACCGCGAACGGCTCCTGCCCGGCATTGAACATGATCACGCCGACTTCGCCGCGATACCCGGCGTCGATCGTGCCGGGAGAGTTGGTCAGCATCAGATTGTGTCTGAGCGCGAGACCGCTGCGGGGGCGGACCTGCGCCTCATACCCCGGCGGCAGCTCGATGAAGAGCCCGGTCGGAACCAGAACGCTTCGTCCCGGAGGCAGTTCCAGCTCCGCACGCGAACGCAGATCGAAAGCGGCGTCGTCCGGATGTGCCTTGGCGGGAGCCAGATCGGCGCAGCCGTCGGCCATTTTAATCCTGATCTGTAATTTTTTCATCTTTTTTCATATTCCGGGGTTGTTTTCGGGCGATATCACATCTAAAGTAATAGATGTACCTGCGGTTTTCAAGTATGCTGGGTAAAATAATTTTATATAACGACAAGGGTGAGTATTCATGGAAATCAGCGATCTTCTTCATTACGCCATGGAATCGGCGGCATCCGACCTCTTCGTATCCGCAGGCAAGCCGCCGGCATTCCGGCGGTCCGGGCAGGTGCTCCCCGAGGGGGAAGAGTATCTGACTGCGCAGGAGATCGACGCTTTCCGCAAGCAGTGCCTGACCGCGAAGGCCGAACAGGAGTACCACGCCCGCGGCAGTTATGACTCGGCCTACACGCTGCCGACCGGCGAACGGTTCCGCCTGAACTTCCTCGAAGCGCTGACCGGCCCGGCCTTCGTCGCCCGTCCGGTCTATCCGGGCGAAGCGCTCTTCTTCGAGGAGCTCGGTCTGCCGGCCGCGACGCTGGCCGAAATGTGTACGAACAAGAGCGGCATCATCATCGTGGTCGGTTCGACCGGCAGCGGCAAATCGACCACGCTTGCCGCCATGGTCAACTACATCAACCACAACTTCAACAAACATATCATCACGATCGAGGACCCGATCGAATTCCTGCACCGCGACATCAACTGCCTCGTGACGCAGCGCGAGCTCAACTCGAGCACGACGAGCTTCTCCGACGCACTGCGCGCGGCGCTGCGTGAAAGTCCCGACGTGATCGTCATCGGCGAAATGCGCGACATGGATACGGTCCAGGTCGCGCTGGCCGCGGCGATGACCGGGCACCTCGTCATCACGACCGTCCACACCGGAGACACGGTTCAGGCGATCGAACGCGTCGTCGACCTTTATCCGGAGGAGCAGCGGCTGCAGATCGCCAGCGACCTCGGCAACGCGCTGGTCGGCATCATCGCGCAGCGGCTGGTTCCGCGCGCCGACGGCAACGGCATGTTTCCGGCGCTCGAAATCCTGCTCGGCACCCCGACAGTGAAGAAGCTGGTCGGCGACCGCGACATGCGTGCGCTCGCGGAGGCGCTCAAGCGCGGCGGCAGCAGCGGCATGATCACCTTCACCCGCGCGATTTTCCGCCTCTACAAGGACGGTTTCATCTCGCTCGACGCGGCCAACGAAGCCGTGTCGAACCGCGACGAACTTCAGCTTATGCTGCGCGGCATGGAGTCCGGCGTCGATTCGTTCGCCAGTCAATACGGCAGCGCGGAAGACGCGGAAGATCCCGATATCCAGTTCATCGACATGAGCCGGCTGCTGAAGACGGCCGTGAAAACCGGCGCGTCGGACCTTCTGCTGTCGGCCGGCTCGAGCCCGGTGCTCCGCATCCACGGCGAACTGCGCCCGCTCGATCTGCCGGTACTGACCGGCCAGGATACGGCGCGGCTGCTGAACAGCATCCTGAACCCGATCCAGCGGGTCGAGTTCGAGGAAAACCGCGAAGTCGACCTCGCGCTATCGATCTCGCTGGTCATGGACCAGGAGACCGGGGAAAGCGAAAACTGGCGTTTCCGCGTGAACGGCTTCCACCAGCGCGGCACGGTCGGCATCGTCTGCCGCGTGATCGTCAGCAAGATTCCGAAGCCGGAAGACCTGAACCTGCCGCCGCAGATTCTGCAGCTCACCACGAAGCAGCAGGGGCTGATCCTCATCACCGGCCCGACCGGCAGCGGCAAATCGACCTCGCTGGCGAGTATGATCGACTTCATCAACCGGAACCGCGCCGAGCACATCATCACGATCGAGGACCCGATCGAATACGTGCACAAGAACATCATGTCGCTGCTGGAGCAGCGCGAAGTCCACTCCGACACGCACTCGTTCGCGGCGGCGCTCAAATACGCGCTGCGCGAGGACCCGGACGTGATTCTCGTCGGCGAAATGCGCGATACCGAAACCATCGCGGCCGCCCTGACCGCGGCGGAAACCGGCCACCTCGTGTTCGGCACGCTGCACACGAACAGCGCGCCGCAGACCATCGACCGTATCATCGACTCGTTCCCGTCGCACCAGCAGAACCAGATCAAGCTCCAGCTGGCGAGCGTGATTCTCGGCATCATTTCGCAGCGGCTGCTGCCCACTGTCGACGGCAAAGGGCGCGTCGCCGCGTTCGAAATCCTGGTCGGCACGCCGCCGGTGCAGGCTCTGGTGCGCGAGGGCAAGACCGCCATGCTGCAGTCGCTGCTCGAAACCGGCGCGAAAGACGGCATGATCACGATGCAGAAGTCGCTCGAAACGCTGTACAGCGAAGGCAAGATCAGCCTCGAGGAGATGCAGACCTACATGCTCGACTACAAGGCGGACGACGCCTATTGATCCGGCAACCCTCCGGAAAGGCGGCCCGCAGCGGCCGCCTTTTTTCTTGCGGAAAGGCAATGAATATGACGGACGAACTCGAATTGATCCTGCCGGACGAGCGGCACGAGGCGGCGGCGCTGGAGTACCGGCGGGAACACTTTGCACACGGCGAGCGCGAACTGCACGGCAGCGCGCTGCTCGACCGGGCGGACAGCTATGCGGGGTGGCTGGCGCTGGTGGAAGGGAACCGCTCCGAAATCACGGTTTTTCCGGGCTGGGTCCCGGCCACCACCTTCTTCGCCGTCCGGAAAAACGACGGGCGGATCGTCGGCATGATCGACGTCCGCCACCGTCTGAACGGCTTTCTGCGGAATTACGGCGGGCACATCGGCTACGGTGTGCGCCCGTCGGAGCGGCGCAGGGGATATGCCGCGGAAATGCTGCGCCTGGCGCTGTCGTACTGCTCCAGTCTCGGACTCGACCGGGTCATGATCTCATGCAACGCGGACAATGAAGGGTCGCGCCGGACCATCCTGCGCCGCGGCGGCGTTCTCGAACGGGAGTTCCGGCACAGCGGCGGCACCGTTCAGATATACTGGATCATCCTGTCGGACGGGAACGGAGCATAGGAAAGCCTCCGGGAAAGCGGTCCGACTTCCCCGGAGGATCATCCCCGTTCCGAAATCGGCTTTAGAGCTTATCCCTAAATAAGCTCTAAAGCCGGCTTACCGCGTCGAGCATGCGGTCGATGTCCTCCGGATGGAGGTCGCCCATTGCGGCGATTTCGAAGAGCTGCCGCTCCTCGAGATAGGAGGGGCGGAAATAGACGTCCACGCCGGCACTCTCCCACGCCTTGAGCATGTTGCTCCAGCGCGGCTCGGGAGGACGACGGAACGCGGTCACCATCGGGCTGTTGCTGCCGGGCAGCGGCTCAATGCCGATCTTCCGGAGCCCTTCGACCGCGCGCGTCTTGAGTTTGCCGATCCGCTCCGTATATTCGATGCAGCCGCCGATCGAACGCAAACTCGACTCAAGCGCCATCAACTGCATCGAACTCAAAGTGTTGCGGACCATGCCGGACGAAGTCTCAGCCGCGATGAGCTTGGCCAGGTCAAGCGATTCCGGGCGGTTTTCGGAAGCGGCGGGCTTCACGGCATTGTCGAGAAAGAGAATCGAAATGCCCGGCAGCCCGGCCAGCGCCTTGCCGCTCGAAGCGGTCACGACACGGACGCAGCCGTGTTTGAAGAGCTCCGGCGCCAGGCCGACCGCGCTGACGCCGTCGAGCGCGATCCGGATGCCGCGCGGCCCGGCGATCCGCTCAAGCAGCGCAATGTCGTTCGCCCGGCCGCAGCTGGTTTCAGTCGCAACACCGAAAATCCAGTCGACATCGGGATGGGCGGCCAGGCAGGATTCGATCTTCTCGCTGTCGTACGCTTCGCCCCAATCGAGTTTCAGCGCGATCGTGTCGGGCCGGCAGATCCGGCACTGCTTCAGCAGCCGGTCGCCGAATTCGCCGTTCGATACGACGAGCAGCCTGCGCGCGCCCGGCGCCGTATTCCAGACCATGAGCTCGTTCGCCCAGGTGCCGGTTCCGGCCGCGATGACCGGGTGGAAGCGTTGGCCGCTGATCCTCTGAAGATGGCCCGCAGTAGCCCGGAAAAGGGAACTGAAGCGCTCGCTGCGATGCGAAAAAAGCGGTTCCCGGATCGCATCGAGCGTCGCGGGAAACAGATGGGGGACGGTCGGAACCAGTTCAAGACGTCTCATTTCGTGCACCTCGCCACGGCCAGCGCGCACCGCCTCAGGATCGGCGGCAGATCCGCCACCATCGGGTAGAACAGCGCCTCCCCGTCCTGCACCGGGTCGCCAACCGCCCTGAAACCGATATGTTCATAAAATTCTTTCTGTTCGGAAATACCGGAGATGATCAGCAGCCGGAAACCCATTTCGTCGAGCTTTTTGAAGATCGTCGCACCGAGCCGCGGCGCCAGCGGAGTCTTGCGGTATTCGGGACGAACCGCGAAGAGCCGCAACTCGGCGGTCACTCCCGGAACCATCGCCCGGCGCATGACATCCCCGAAACGTTCGACCGCCGAAAACGGCTCCTTCCAGTGCGCGCAGATCATGCCGACCGCTTCGCCGTTGTCCCATCCGGCAAAGTAGAGATTCTTGGCATGGAACTTGTCGATCAGGAGCCCGTCGTCATGAACTTCGTGCTGGTGGAGCTCCTCGGAGAACACCGCATGGTTCAAGTGCCACAATTGCCTCATTTCCGCCTCGTCACGAGGCGGACGAATCTCGACTTCCGCCATTTTCATTCCTCTGAATTGAGTGTCTTGCGCATTCTCTCCATAAACCGGATCAGCATGGAGAGCTCCGCGGGCGAAAAATCCGCCATCACCTTTTTCACTTCAGCCCGATAGGGCATTTCCACATGTTCAAGGATCTTCCTGCCCCGCGAAGTCAGCTCAAGCTGATACGCCCGGCTGTCCAGCGGATCGACCCGGCGGATCAGCAGACCCGCCGCCTCCATCCGCCCGGCGACGCCGGTCAGATTGGACTTGTCGACCAGCAGTTTCTCGCTGAGCTCCTGCTGGTTCATCGGATGATCCGCATGCTTCAACAGAAGCATGATATTGAACTGCATCTCACTGGAAAGATACTCCCGGAAAAAACGCCGGGCCTGGATTTTCAACAGCTGCCCGACGTGCCATACGCCCATGAGCGCCTGCTGCTCACGGGTCTCTGTCTCCGGAAACTCTCTGTACAGTTCGATCGCGTTCATAAGTTTCTCCGGGATATAGTTTACATCATGACTGTTGATATGTCAACTATAAGCAATCAAAAAAAATAAGAAAACTATCATAAAACAAAGAAACGCCCGTTCCGGCCGTGGAACGGGCGGACGGCGGAAGCCGTTATTTCAGTTCCCGGGTCAGTTCGGCGGCTTTGTCGAGGCCGATCGCAAGGTCGGTCCGGAGAGCCTGAACGACGTGATCCTCGGCCGGAGAGAACAATCCGGCGAAGAACGAACGGTCGCGCCCGACGTTGTACTGGAGTTCCCGGTTGGCCGCGAAGCGCAGTGCGCCGCCGACCACGAGCAGGAAGACGATCCAGAGCGGAATCGCCGTCGTCACATAGGTCAGGAACGGCAGGCAGATGCGGCGCGTCCCCTCCCCCGACGGAACCAGCGCCCGGTAGCGGCGCAGCAGGATATGCCCGAGATAAAACCGGAACCAGACCGGCAGCCCGACGACCAGAACGAACGACTGGATGCAGAACATGGCCAGATTGGCCTGGTATCCGACTCCCCTGCCGCTCAGAAGATCGGCGTGCAGCCAGAGCCAGTAGAGTCCCGCCGGAAGCAGCATCCCGTACAGCAGGAGTTTGCCGTATTCGCGCTTCGTCAGCCACAGAAAATGTCCCATCTCCCCGCATGCGCGGCCGATGCCCCAGCAGAGCGCCTGAAAGCCGACCACGCAGAGAACCAGCACCGTGAAGCAGAGCAGCACGAGACTGTCCAGAATGCAGTAAGTCATGATGCGGTCGGAACGCAGATATTCGGCCGGGAGCGAAATCCCCAGCCCAACCAGATAGAATGAAAAAATGCCGCCGTACCGCTCCGCCTCTTCCTGCGCCCGGTCGTCCGCCTCCTTGCGCTGCGCTTTCCAGGCCGCCATCGATGCCCTGGCCTCCGCAATCTTCGCGGCAATCCGCGTTCCCTTTTCCGGCTTGCCGACACGGGCATACAGCTCCGGGAGCTTCTTCTGATTAAGCTCCAGAATGGTGTCGACAATCAGCATGGAAATCAGGAGGTCGCCGCTCTCCAGCAACTGAGCGGGATAGACATACCACTGGTCGAGAAGCGCTTCCGCCTCTTCCGGCCTGCCGTCCTCTATCAGCAGTTCCGGATAATAGATTGCCGCGCGGGCGACGCTCCGCTGCCGGGGCAGCGCCGGTATCGGCAGCATGAGCGCCTCCACCTTCTGCTGCATGCGCGCATGGAATGCATTGCCGGCATACTGCGACCGCGCCCTCTGCCCCCTCTCGGGAATATAAAGCCGGTAATACGGGCACTTCAGGCCGAGCAGGTACTCCGCCTTCGCGGCATCCAGCTTCGCGCGATCTTTGATCTCGCACTCCTCCATTGCCGTCCTGTCCGCCTCGAAAGCTTCCTCGATTATCAGGGCGGAAAGCAGATGGTGATAGAGCGCGTTGTCCGGTTCCCGCCCGATCGCAAGCTTCACAGCCTTCACACTGTCCGGCCGCTTGTCGCGCACCATGACCTCGGCCACATAATTCGCCAGACAGACCGGATCGTCCGGATGCCGGTTCACCAGTTCCAGCCGCATCTCATCCGCTTTTCGGGCATTCAAACCGTCCCCGCCGTTCCAGAGCGGCTGTTCCCCGGCCGGCTTGCGGAAACCGGCGAACCGCCCGAAGAAACGGGCCGCCCAGTCGCATTTGACGGAAAATTCATTGTTTACGGTCGAAACGCTGCAATACCGCGCCGCACCGGCAAGCACGCTGAAATCGACCGCCGCCCAGACGGCGGCCAGCAGGAGCGGAAGTCCGCAGATCCGCAGCACGACTTTCAGCTTGCCGCGCAGTTTTATCCGGCGGAAATTCGCGCCGAGCAGCCCCCGGCCGATCTCGTCGGGATCGCCGAACTCCCCGATCGCCTTCTTCACGCTCTCTTCCGGCGAATTCCCCTCCCCTTCCAGCTCGGCGCATTTGTCCTCGAGGTGCGTGCGCAGCTCCTGCGCGACCTCCTGCGCGAGCGCCCAATCGTCCTTCAACGGTTCCGACGAACGTTTCACGACCTCTTCGATCCTGCCGTCCATAGCCCCCTCCTTCAGTTCGCCGCGCCGAGCAGCAAATGGAGCGCCCCGACGAACTCCTTCGCCTCCCTGACTTTCTCCTCCATCGCCGCAATCCCCTTCCGCGTAATGGAATAATACTTGCGCGGCTTCGCCCCGGCCAGCTGCCAGGAGCTCTCGATCAATCCCTGCTCCTCCAGCCGGTGCAGACACGGATAAAGCGTCCCCTCCTTCCACTCGAATGCGCCGTTGGTCCGCTCGTTCACGAGCCTGATGATTTCATAACCGTACATCGTCCGCTCCGCCAGCAACTTCAGGATCACCGGCTCGGCAACGCCCCGCATCAGATCGCTGTTGACCGCCATCGCACACCTCCTTTGAGTTAGTACCTCTGCATTAATTATACATCGTCTGCCGATGTATTCAAGACGCATTCAAAAAAAAAAGCGAAAATCGGCCGGCCGCAGCCTCCGGGAAACATGGAATAAAAAAAGGAGGGGAACGGAACGCCCCTCCGAAAATGCCGTATGGCGGAAAGCTGAGAGCTTATCCCTGAATAAGCCAAATCGGCATGATGCCGATTCTTTATTCAGGGATAAGCTCTTACTCTTCTTTGCCGCAGTGGGCGAAGATGTATTCGCGGAACTTCGTCATCGTCGCTTCGAAAGCCTCCTTCTCGGCCTGTGACAACTCCGCGAAAAACCCGGCGGTCAGCCGGTCGAACGTCTGCTCGCACTCCTGAAATTTGCGCCGGCTGGTCGGAGCCAGGCTGATGGCAACCGCGCGGCGGTCCTGCGGATTATGGTCGCGCCGGAGCATATCCTTGCGCACAAGAGCGTCCACCATCTCCGACGCGGCGGCGGGCGTGATCGAGAGCGATTCGGCGAGCACCTTCAAAGTGACGCCTTCCGGAAACTCCCGGTTCAACAAATACACGATCTTGATCATCCGCAGCTGGTTGAAGGTCATGTTCACCAGCAGCTGTTCGTAATCGCTCGACCCGATTTCGCGCATACGGTCGGCGGCGGCAAAAAACTGCCGCCAGAAAGTGGTCGCTTCTTCCGATTTCATAGAAGATTCCTGTTGTTTATGGATTTTCGGCACTCCTTAACATACAGCCGTCCTGACTATTTTCAAGTTTCCCTCGCGAAAAAAACGGGTTGCGGCTTGAAATTGCGGTTTTCCGGGCTATACTTCACTGCAAAACCCAAAGGAACGGAACATCGATGCAGAGTCTGAAAGTGGAGGGGTCCGCCCGCATCGCGGGGCGGGTCAGGATCGGCGGAAACAAGAACGCGGCGCTGCCGATGATCGCGGCGCTGCTGCTGACCGACGAGGAGGTCGTTCTCGACAACGTCCCCGACATCCTCGACGTGCGGACCATGCTCGACATCGCCGGCGAACTCGGCGCGGATTTCAGCTTTGAAAACCATACGCTGACCTTCCGCTGCCGGGACGTCAGGACCGCTTCGATTTCGCGCGAACTCTGTTCGCGGAACCGGACCAGCATCCTCTTCGCGGCGCCGCTGCTGGCCCGCTGCGGAAAGGCGGAGCTCTACCCGCCGGGCGGCGATGTGATCGGCCGCCGCCGTCTCGACGGCCACTTCTACGGACTCTGCAAGCTCGGCGCGGTCATGTCCGGCGAGGAGACCTACCGCTTCGACGCCCCGGCCGGGCTCTCCGGCCGCGAACTTTTCCTGGACGAGGCAAGCGTCACCGCGACGGAACAGATTCTGATCGCCGCGGCCGCCGCGCGCGGAACGACGACGCTTTACAATGCGGCCTGCGAGCCCCATGTCCGCGACCTGGCCGAGCTGCTGAACGCGATGGGAGCCCGGATCAGCGGCGCCGGCAGCAACACCATCGAAATCGAGGGCGTCGAACGCCTGCACGGCTGCCGTTACCGCGTCGTCGGCGACCATATCGAAGCCGGCAGCTTCCTCGCCCTCGCGGCGGCCACGGGCGGAGAGATCACGGTCGAAGGCACGCAGGTGCGCCATTACTGGATGCTCCGCCGCGTGTTCGAGCGGCTCGGCGTGCGCATGGAGCTCCGGGGGGATCATATTTTTCTGCCCGGCGGGCAGGAACGCGCCGTCGAATGCGACTTCGGCGGCCATATCCCGCAGATCTCCGACGGCCCGTGGCCGCAGTATCCGTCGGATATGATGAGCTGCACGATCGTCGCCGCGACCCAGTGCCGCGGCACGGTCATGTTCTTCGAAAAGATGTTCGAAAGCCGCATCTACTTCGCCGACAGGCTGATCAGCATGGGAGCAAACGCGATCGTCTGCGATCCGCACCGGGTGGTCGTCACCGGCCCGGCGCAGTTGCACGCCGTCACGATGTCGAGTCCCGACATCCGCGCCGGCATGGCCATGGTCATCGCGGCGCTCTGTGCCCGGGGAACAAGCACGATCCATTCGGCGGAGGTCATCTACCGGGGGTACGAAAACCTGATCGAGAAGCTGACCGGCATCGGCGGGAAAATCAGTGAAATTCGGAATTGATTTCGTCTTTCTGCCAGATTTTTCAAAAAAACAGTGATTTTCTGCAAAAACACACTTGCTTTTTTCGGATAAATTTACTATAATGTTATTAGAATATAATCTCGAATTAACATGTTAATATGAAAACGACGACAAAAGCCGTCACCAAAGGGAGGAATATCATGAGAAGAAAGCATTTTACACTGATTGAGCTTCTGGTCGTCATTGCGATCATCGCGATTCTGGCCGGGATGCTGCTGCCGGCGCTGAACCAGGCCCGCAGCCGCGCCAAGGAGATCAACTGTACAAGCAACCTCAAGCAGATCGGCACCTACATGGCGATGTATATCGATATGAACGACGGCATCATTCCCGCGTCGAACCGCAATTTGTCGGGTCTCTCGAGCTGGAGCGGCAAATGGCAGGACATGCTTATGCAGCTCTACTCCCCCGGCATCGAGCTCACGGATTACTGTTATGTCAAAGGGTACAGCGACGGCACTTCGATGCCGAAAGGCCCGTTCGCCTGCCCGAGCTCGGTCCGCTGGGACAATACGAAGGGGACCCGGCATTATGCGATCAACTCCTCCGGCTACGCATCCAGCACCGACTGCGTGAAGAAAGCCAAGGCGACCCGGATCAAGCGGCCGAGCGCCCGCATGGCGATCTGCGACATCGATTACCCGACCACCGGTTATCAGGACCCGACCGTCTTCGCACGCGACGGCCTGGTCAATGCGCCGGACGGTGTGTGGCGCCACCTCAACAATTCGGGAGCCAACTTCGGATTCGCCGACGGACATGTCGAAGGCAGGTCGAATCAGGCCATTCCGGCCGATTCCGCCGCCGCAGACGGCAACGGCTATTTCTGGGCCGAAACCGGAGAACTGTGGAACTAACTGACGGAACCACGACAGATATCATTTCAAAGCGGACCCGGAATCATCGATTCCGGGTCTTTTTTTCTGCCGGCGTTTCTCTGCCGCAGCGGAACGGCTGCGGAAACGAAAAGGCAAAATTCGAAAAAAATCATAAAAAAAACAATTCCGGCTTGCTTTTAATTCTATTTTATGTCATAATATTAATACAAATTCTAAAATATGGAATTTAATAATGAACAATACCCTGCAAAACGGATTCACGATCCTCGAATATCTCGCGGCGGATGCCGAGGAGTGTTCAGTCAAGGAGCTTGCCGAGCATTTCGGGCTGCCGAACAGTCACGTCTGCCGGCTGCTCAAGACGCTGGCCGACACCGGTTACGTCGAGCAGACGCCGGGCAGCCGCAAATACCGGATCAGTCTCAAAATCCTGAATCTGTCGAATATGCGGCTCAAAAAGCTCAAGCTGCGCAATATCGCGCGGCCCTATCTTCAGAAACTCGTCCGCGAACTTGAACGGCCGGTGTTCCTGACCGCCCCGTACCGGTACCGTTCGCTGATCGTGGCGACCGAATATCCGGAACGGTTCGCGGGGGACGCCGGTGTCGTCGTCGGGCAGATTCACCCCGTCAACCGCTCCGCCTGCGGCAAAATCTGCGCGGCCTATGCGCCGGAAGAAGCGCTCGACGAACTTCTTGCCGGGTGTGACTGGAGCAGGAAAACCGAACAATCGATCACAGACCCGGCCCGGTTCCGGGAAGAGCTCAAAACGATCCGGGCGTGCGGCTTTTCCCGCATGGAAGCGGAGTTCGACCGCAACACCGGAGCGGTCGGAGCCCCGGTCTTCAATGCATCCCGCGAGCTGGCCGGAGCGGTCGGCGTCATCCTGCCGGAAGATGCGTCGCTCTGGACGCCGGAACTGCGGACGCGCTTTATCGATGCAACCAAATCCTGCGGAGAGTCGATCTCATTCGCACTCGGCTGCCCGCTGGAATAACAGAAGGATATCGGGAGATGAATGCCTCGGAACTCAAACAGGCGGCCCGGAAATTCGGCGCCGACCTGGTCGGCATCGCCTCGGCGGAAGCGTTCGCGCATCTGCCGGAGCGGAACCGGCCCGAAACGGTGTCGGACCGGGTCAAATCGGTCGTCGTCGTCGGTCATCGCATCCTGCGCGGCGCGCTGCGCGGCGTCGAAGAGGGAACGAACTTCGGTTCGACCTACCAGACCTACGGTTTCTCGTGGATGGAGGACCTGTTCCTGTCGCGGACCGTCTACCATCTGACCTGCTTTCTCGAAGACGCCGGCGTCGAGGCGATTCCCTTCCTCGCCCACCGGAATCCGGACGACGCCTTCGAACCCGACTACAAGGCCGCCGCAGAAGCGGCCGGACTCGGCAGCATCGGCAAAGGCGGCTTTTTCCTGACCCCGCAATACGGACATCGCCAGCGGTTCGCGCTGATCCTGACCGACTTCGCCTTCGAGCCGGACCATCCGCGGCAGACCGGCCTCTGCCGCGGATGCCGCGCCTGCCTTGAAAGCTGTCCGCTCGGCGCCCTGAGCGAAGCCGGAGAGGGCCGGAACTTCCGCCTCGATGAATCCGTCTGCGCCGGGTGCCGGAACGGCGCCTACACATGGCCGGGGCGCTCCGACCGCGCTGACCGCTATGCCGCCGCCTGCGGGCGGGCATGCCTCGTCGCCCTCGAAAACAAAATCACCGACCGGTACGAACACAAATTCCGCAAACGCAGCGTCTGGAGCATCGGCCCCGTCGCGCAGGAGAAGCAGATATGAACACGGCAGAGCTGAAAGAAAAGGCGCGGAACTTCGGCGCGGACCTGATCGGCATCGCTCCGATCGCGGCGTTCCGGGAACTCCCGCCTGCACACAATCCGCTCGCAATCTTCCCGCAGGCGGAGAGCATGATCGTCATCGGGCGGCGGATTCCGCGCGGCACACTGCGCGGCCTGGAACGGCAGGAGCGGAAAACCGCCGCCTCCTTCCGCCATTTCGGTTTCGTCTCGCTCGAGGACAACTATCTGGCCCGCACGACCTACGATCTCGGCATCTGGGTCGAAGCCCAGGGGTACGAGGCGGTCCCGATGTTCGGCTACGATGTCGAAGCGGCTGACCGGCAGCCACTCGGAGTGCCGGTTTCGGAAGAACGCCCGGCGCCGAACGTCTACGTCGACTGGAAATTCGCCGCTGAAGCGGCCGGACTCGGAAAAATCGGCAGGAACGGCCTCTTTCTGACTCCGGAATACGGTCCGCTCCAGCGGTTTGCGCTTCTGCTCTCCGACTTCGCCTTCGAGCCGGACCGGGCGGTGGAGGACGACCCCTGCCGCGGATGCCGCGCCTGCGTCGACGCGTGTCCGTACGGCGCGCTCGACGGGACCGGAAGAAACGATGCCGTCTGCCGCGAATGCCGCCACGGCGCGATCCGCACCGACATCGGGCGGTTCGGAACCGTCGAACGGATCGGTGCGGTCTGCTCGCGCGCCTGCGTCGCCGCGCTGGACGCGGCCGGAAAACGGAAAATGTGTACAGCCGCCCGCCGTGCGGAAGGAGGAATCTGAACATGAACACCCCGAAACTCACCAGCCGGATACTGAAGGAGTTCGCCGCCCGCCTCGGAGCCGGCGGCGGCGGCGTCGAAATCCTCGGCGTGGCCAATATCGAACGCTTCGCGGAAGCGCCCGAACGCATGCACCCGAAAAACATCTTCCCGGACTGCCGTTCGGTCATCTCGATCGTCCAGCCGATTCCGCGCAGCACCTACCGCGGCATCACGGAAGGGACCTACTGGCCGAACTACACCTACTATTCCTACAACCGGCTCAACACGCTGTTCCGGCCGATGCTGACCTATGAAGTCGCGCGCATGATCGAGGACCACGGCTACGAGGCCGTTCCGGTCTACCCCGGCGTGCCGGAGACCTACCCGAACCATCCGGAACCGGTCGCGCCGGGCCGTCCCGCCCCGGATGTCCAGCTCAATATCCGCATCGCCGCAATGGCCTGCGGCCTCGGGGAAATCGGCTGGTCCAAAGTCTTCATCCATCCGGTGTTCGGCCCGCGGGTCCGCATCGGCAACATCCTGACCGACGCGAAACTCGAACCGGACCCGATCCTGGAGCCCGGCACGCTCTGCAAGCGCTGCATGAAGTGCGTGAAGGATTGTCCCGGCTGCGCCATCCCGGACAAAGGCGAGCTTCCGACCGTGAAAATCCATATCGACGGGCGCGAATACGAGTGGGGAGACGTCCACATGGGCCGCTGCACCGCGACTCACCACGGCATCAACTACAAGGCGTCGCCGTTCCTGAAGCGGTTCCTGCCCGGCTTCAATCTCGATATCACGAAGACGACCATGTCCGAAGAAACCGCCTATAAAATCGGCTACACGCTTGCGGGCGGCGACTGGGGGCGCGAGAATCCCGAATATCCGGGGCGCTGCGTCATCCCGTACTACAAGCAGATCCTCGCCCACACCGGATACTTCGCGGTCTGCGGCGCCAAAGGGTGCATCCGCAGCTGCATGGAATTCCAGGAGAAGACGAAAAACATCGGGCAGAACAGCTTCCACACGCCGGTCTTCCCCGGTAAGAAGTGGGAGCTTCCGCCGCCGGAATCCGACCAGACCGGTGGCATCGTCGAGAAAAAGAAGCTCTGCGAGCTCTACCAGACGCCGGATGCCGACGCCGGCGGCTGGCAGTAAACCGCCTTCGCCGAAACGCAAAGAAGGACCGGAGGGGGAGGAAATGCCCCTCCGGCTCCCGCGGCGAAGCGGACGAAACAAAACCAGATTCTGAAACTCCCCCGGTCACGCCCGGACGCCCGGCGCAGACGATTCGGAAAGCGAAGAGTCATCGACGGCGGGAATCAGCTTCGAGTGGGAGACCTCTCCGGTACGCTGACAACGGCGCAGCTCATCCAGGCAGCCTTCGAGCAGGGCGCGGATGTCGAAGCCGATCCGGGAAACTCCCGCCATCGGCCGGTGCGACGACGGAAAATTCGTATGCTGAACCAGACGGATATCCTCGCCGACGCGCAGATTGAGCTCGTACAGCACATTCAGCACAAGCCCGCTCAAGTTTTCATTGGCGACGATCAGCCCGTCCGGGCGAAGCTCCGGAGGCTGTTGAAGCAGCAGCCGAATGACGTTCCGGCTCCACTCCTCCTGTTTCCGCTCGAACGATACACCGAGCAGAAAGCCGGGAGGGATCGGCACGCCGCGCTCTTTCGCATACCCGCTCAGGCCGGAGGCGTAATCGAACGGCAGCTGCTGGTTTGAAATCAGCGCCGGGCGCCGGACGCCGGATGCCAGCAGCGTATCGCAGGAACGGCGCAGGAAATCGGCGAAATCCACCCATACGGTGTTCACTCCCTGCACCTCGTCGCGGGTCACAGCCACGCAGGGGAGACCGGCTTCCAGAAAAGGAGCGACCATATAATCGGCCGGAAGCATCGGAAAGATCACGCCGGCCAGCCGCCCGCTGCAGCCGTCCCCGACCAGGCGCCGGAAATCTTCACACTCCAGATTCCCCTGCCCGATATAATAGAACTCGAACCGCAGCCGGAGCTGCTCCTCGAACTGCCGCTTCCGCGCTCCAAGGATCGTCCAGAGCTCGTCCCATCCCGAGTGGGTATCGGGGTCCGCGGGATAGACCACGGCGAACGTGCTCAGGTTCGGCGGCATCGCCGACACGAAGGTGCCGCGTTTCCCTTCGGAGACGATGAACCCTTCGTTCATCAGTTCGTCCATCGCCTTCTGCAGCGTCATGACGGTCGTGCCGTACTCCCTGACCAGCTCGCTGCGGGTCGGAAGCCGGGACCCCGGCGCCCATTTCCGGCTTCGGATCTGTTCCCGGATGAAATGTGAGATTTCCTGATATTTGGCGAGCATTTTTCAAAACCTGCTTTCCTGCTTTATTTCATATATCATATTATGATATTCTATTCCACAAAAAGCAATCCTGGAATATAAAAAAGCGATGAAAAAATGAAAGATCTTCCTGGAAACCCCGCCGTTTCCCGGCTGGAAGCGGCCGAAATCGTCCCGGGTACTTGATTTTCCGGAAAATCCGTATATAAGTAGTGGTAACGGTTCGCGCAATGCGATTGTTCTTTGCCGTAACAAAAACAACGAAAGGAACAAAACATGTCGACCAGAGAGAAGCTGAACAAAAGGATCGCCAGACTGGTACGGGAAGAAATTGCGGAAGCACTTCATGCCGCCTCGGAGAGAGTCACCGCGGCCAGAAAAAGCTGCGGCGCACGAAATCAGCAAACCGGAAATGCCGTCTCCGTTTCGGGAGAATAGCGCATCCCCCATCAATAAGGAATTCGGAACCGGCCCTTTTCGCAGGGCCGGTTTTTTTATCTGCGGACGCCCGGCGCGACGGTGCCTGAATCCGGTGCGCCCCCGGTGAACAGGACACCGCGAACCATCACGTTCCCGGCCGGACTTCGGGTTCTGACTTGCAAATGAGCGCAAAACAAAGTATTTTATAAGACTGCAACGAAGGAACCGGGATCATGAAAAAAGCAAACGTATATTTCACCAATATGAGAGTCAGGCCGGAAGGCAGGAATCTTCAGCAGAAACTGGCGTTCCTGATCAAACGGGCCGGAATGGACGAAATCGATTTCAAGGATCGTTTCGCCGCAATCAAAATTCATTTCGGCGAAGCCGGCAACCTGTCGTTCCTGCGGCCGAACTTCGCCCGCACCGTCGCCGATGAGATCAAGGCGCGCGGCGGCAAACCGTTCCTGACCGACTGCAATACGCTTTACGTCGGTTCGCGCAAGCATGCGCTGGAACATATCGAGACTGCTTACATCAATGGATTCACCCCCTATTCGACGGGATGCCACATCATCATCGGCGACGGGCTCAAGGGAACCGACGACATCGCGGTGCCCGTTCCGAACGGCGAATTCGTACGCGAAGCGAAGATCGGACGGGCCGTCATGGACGCCGACATCTTCATCTCGCTGAATCACTTCAAGGGACACGAAATGACCGGCTTCGGGGGCGCCATCAAAAACATCGGCATGGGCTGCGGCTCCCGCGCCGGTAAAATGGAGCAGCACTGCGACGGCAAACCGGCCGTGGAGCGCGAGCGCTGCATCGGCTGCCGCGCCTGCGCACGCATCTGCGCCCACGGCGCGCCGATGTTCCGCGACGGCAAGGCGGAGATCGACCACGCGAAATGCGTCGGCTGCGGGCGCTGCATCGGCGTCTGCCCGAAAGACGCCGTCCTGCCGTCCTGGGGGCAGCAGGCGGGACTTCTGGACCGCAAAATGGCCGAGTACGCCCTCGCCGTCGTCCACGGCAGGCCGCACTTCCACATCAGCATCGTGATGGATGTCTCGCCGTTCTGCGACTGCCACCCCGAAAACGATGTGCCGATCGTGCCGGACATCGGCATGTTCGCTTCTTTCGACCCGGTCGCGCTGGACCAGGCGTGTGCGGATGCGGTGAACAGCCGCGCACCGAACCCCGACAGCATCCTCGCGGAACACGGCAGCAGCCATCACGACCATTTCAAGGATGTCTCTCCCGTCACAAACTGGGAAATCCAGCTGGAACACTCCGAGAAGATCGGGCTCGGCACGCGGGCTTACGAGCTGATTGAAATCTGATCCCGCCGCACAGCGTTTTTCGCTCCGAACTGACGACATGAAAAAAGGAAGAGATGACTTCGCGCTCCGTCTTCCTTTTTTCGCTTTTCTGCATCTTATTTCCTGACGGTCACGACCTCTCCGGCCCATTTGGCCAGCGCCTCGGCGGAATTTCTTATGCTTCCGCCCGAAAACGCTCCGCCCCTGCCGAACGCCGCGGCCGGACAGGCTTTCCGCATGTCGCTTTCGCAGCGCGCCATCCCGCCGCCGCCGTGCGTCACGAACGGGATCACGGTCTTCCCGCTGAAATCGCAGCTCGACAGAAAAGTCAGGACCGGCGGAGCCATCGTGCTCCACCAGTTCGGCGTGCCGACGAAGATCACGTCATACTTGTCGAACTCCCGAACCTTTTCCGCCAGTTCCGGCTTAACGCCTGCTCTGATCTCGCTTTTCGCCTGATCGACACAGGCGTTGTAATCGGCGGGATACGGTTTGACCGGCTTGATCTCAAAGAGCGTGCCGCCGGTGGCCTTCTGAATCTGTTCGGCCGCAAACCGCGTATTGCCGCTGTAAGAGTAATAGGCGACCAGAATCTTTCCCGGTTCCGCCTCCGCTTTCACCGTATCCGCCTCTTCCGCCGAGCAGCCGCAAGCGCCGAAAACGGCAGCCGCCATCGCCAATGCCATTGACCCTTTTTTCATCTTCGATCCTCCTGTTGTTAAAGACCGGCCATGCCTGTCTATCAAGGCCATGCGCCGGAAATACGTCGTGTGGATCCGGCTGGTCGTGTCCTGCAGACTCATTTCCGGCCTCGCTATCCACTAAGATAAACATTAGAGTTACTGTAAGTCAACGGCAGTTTTCATAAAAATCCGTTTTTTTCATCCTGTGCCATACGGCGGGCAAACCGGAACTTTTCCATCCGGTCTGTCGTTTCCGCTCTTGACTTTCATCCGGGAATGCGGTATAATTAATATAGATAAATAATAATTCATCATTGATGACAAAAAATTAAAAAGGAGCCTCATTCCATGGCGATCATGACGCGGAACTTCAACGAATATGATTTCGGCGATCCGGCGGAAGCGGCAGAGACAGTCAAACGCAAAGCACTGGAATTCGGTGCGGACGCGGTCGGCATCGGCAGCATCGACCGCTGGGCAACCGCGCCGCTGCAGATGGACCCGAAACAGATCATGCCGGAATGCAAATCGATTATCGGCATGGTGTTCCGAGTCGAACGCGGCAGTCTGCGCGGCATTGAGGAAGGGACCTACTTCAGCAACTACTCCGCCATGGGTTACGGCGGCATTACCTATCTCTATATGCCGATGACCGTGATCAACCTCAGCAAATTCATCGAAGACCAGGGATACGAGGCGATCCCGATGGGACACCAGAGCGACTGGCGCGGCATCGATGCGGACGGATATGCGATCCGGAATTACAGCCGTCCGGTCGCGCCCGGCAAACCGCAGCCGGACATCATGATCCAGCTCCGGATCGCGGCGTTTCTGTGCGGGCTCGGTGAAATCGGATTTTCGAAAATGTTCCTGTCGCCGCAGTTCGGCCCGCGCTGCCGCGTCGGCATCGTGCTGACCGACGTCGAGCTCCAGCCGGACCCGCTTTACAACGGACCGCAGCTCTGCAACCGCTGCATGGCATGCGTGAAAGCGTGTCCCGGCGGCTGTTTTCCGACGGATCGGACTGTAAAAACCACGCTGGCCGGACGGGAAGTCGAGTGGTCCGACCTCGATATGGCCAGATGCGACATGACCTTCCGCGGCGCGGCCCCGGCGGAAACGGAGCAGAAGCCGCCGTACATGGAGTGGGGAGCGCCGACCAAACCCGGCAGCTGGAGCCCGTTTTACCGGAAGCCGCGGAATCTGTACAACACCGGACAGGCCGTCTGCGGCTCGCGCGGGTGCACGCGCGCCTGCATGATCAGCCTCGAAACACGCGGCGTGCTGCAAAACTCGTTCCGGCAGAAATTCCGGCGGCGCCCGCAATGGTCGGTCGACTGGTCCACGCCCCCGGAATACGCCGCGGGAACCGTCTTCCGTCCGGACCGGACCGGATCGAGCGATGTGGACTGACCTCTTGCATTTTCGGCCGCCGCGGGTTATGTTACGTCAAAAAAAGGATTCATCCGAATCATGCCGAATTCCGATCTGGTCAACTCGGTGGTGAAGGCGCTGGATATTCTTCAATTCGTTTCCGATCGCCCGGAGGGGGTCCGGTTGGGCGAAATCGTCGATGCCTTCGGCCTCAAGCGCCCCACCGCCTACAATCTCGTGCGCACGCTGCGGGCGCGTCACTATCTGGAGCAGGACGCGGCGCGAAAGCTGCGGCTCGGCTCAGCACCCGGCGAGCTGCTGGCCGGTCAGCGGCGCGGCTCGCTCCTTGCGGCGGCCGAACGGGAGCTGCCGCGGCTTTCCGGATGCTTTCCCGATGCGGTACTGACGTTCTGCGAACTCTCGGGCTGCGAAATCTTCTGCCGGCTGCGCATGTCGCCCGACCGGCCGGGACAGATACAGCGGCCGCTGTCATTTCTGTTTCCGCCGTACAGCACCGTGACCGGGCTCTGTTTTCAGGCGTTCGGGGAATTCGACGCGGCCGGATTCGAGCGGAAATATCCGTTCCGGGAATTCGGTTCTCCGCTCTGGGGCAGTCTCGAAGCCTTCAGGCGCATGCTTGACAACTGCCGCCGGGCCGGATACGCCGAACGGCGCGAAGGCGATTCGGAGCTGTATGCGGCGATCCCGTGCGGCGGCCGTTTCTCCCTCGGATTTCACGGCTCCATTCCGGCAGGCCGCACAGCGGAACAGCTTCTCGGGGAACTGAAAACAGCGGCGGAACGCCTGCAGGAAGGAGTTTCCGGCATATGAAATTCGCCATCGGCTACCGGGATGCGCCCGGCGGCGAACCGTTTTCCGCCGTGGTGACCGACTACCGTGAAGCCGTTGCGGAAGTCTACTTCTCCTGGAGCGGACAGCCGTCAGGCCGCCCGAACGCACCCGCGACGGACTGGGGCGCGCAGGAACGGCTCGAAAACGAGCTGCGGAAGATCCGCAGACTCGGCGTCAAACTCGACTTGCTCTTCAACGCAAACTGTTACGGCGCCGATGCCGTTTCGGAGAAGCTGGAGCGGGAGGTGTGCGGCATTCTCGAGCGGCTCGATTCGCTCGGGCTGCTGCCGGAGATCGTTACGACCGCCTCGGTGTTCATTGCGGAGCTGCTCCGGGAGGCCGCTCCCGGCATTGAGCGGCGCGCCTCGGTCAACATGCGGCTGGATTCGCTGTCGGCACTCGACTATCTCGACGGCCGGTTCGACAGCTTCTACATCCGCCGGGATATCCAGCGGAACCTCGGGCGGGTCCGCGAATTCGCCGACCGCTGCCGCGAACGCGGCTGGAAGCTCTGCATGCTGGCCAACAGCGGCTGTCTGCGGAATTGCCCGGCCCAGACCTTTCACGACAACTTCGTCGCGCACTCCGCCGAAGCGGCGGCCCGCAGAACGTCGCCGGAACACTCCGACCCGACGATCTGCTGGCCCTATTACCGCGACCCGGTCCGCAGAATCGAATTCCTGAAAGGTTCGTGGATCCGGCCGGAAGACATCCGATGCTATGAGGGCCTGGTGGACGTCGTCAAGCTGGCGACGCGGCAGCACGACCGGCCGCGCATGGTGATCGGGGCCTATGCCTCCGGCCGGTTCGACGGAAACCTGACAATGCTGATGGAACCGAACTTTTCGAGCCTTTTCGGGCGCGAAAGCTGGATCGACAACCGCCGCTTTCCGGACGACTGGTTCGGAACCGCCGCCGACTGCGCGACGGACTGCCGCCATTGCGGCCGGTGCGAAAAAGTGTGGCGGCAAGTGGCCGGCACCTCCGCACGCGCGTAAAGGCGGCGAACCCGAGCGGCAGCCCAAGCAGCAATCGGGCGGACGGGCGGCGTCCGATGCCGCCCGGAGCGCTTCAGAACTTGACGACTTCGTTCTTCCGGGCAGATTCAAAGACCGCTTCGATCAGCTTCATCGAACGGCGGAGCTGGTCGTGGGTAACCACGATCTCCGCTTTTCCGTTCAGGGTCGCGATCACGTTCCTGTAATATTCGGCCCAGTCCGACTTGACCTTTTCAATCGGGAACTTCTCGACGGTCTGCTCATTGCGCGGCGCCATGGTCCGGGTCAGGCCGGCGCCGGCCAGCACCGGCGGAACATCGTCCTCGCCGCGGTTGTAGATCTTCACGATCTCGCCGTCGCAATCCCAGTTGCGGATGATCAGAGAACCGCTGTCGCCGAAGGCGTACCAGCGCGGCATCTCGATATAGTTGCAGGTGCCGACTTCGACGATCCACTCCGGACCGTTCTCGAACTTCACCTGCGCGGTGAAGCCGTCGTCGCACTCGTCATTCGTGATATTGGTCATCGTGGCATAGACCGAAAGCAGCTTGCGGTCCCCCATCATGGTCAGCATCTGGTCGAGCAGATGCACGCCCCAGTCGAGCACCATGCCGCCGCCGTGCGCCTTCTCTTCGCGCCAGCCGGCCGGAATGCCGCGCGAACCGTGCACGCGCGACTCGATGCGGTACGCATTGCCGAGCTCGCCCGCCTCGACGATCTTCCGCATGGTCAGATAATCCTCGTCCCAGCGGCGGTTCTGGTGAACCGTGAAAAGCCGGCCGTATCTGTTCGCGGCGGCGATCATCTCCTCAAGCTCCGCGCTGTCCATCGCGACCGGCTTCTCGCAGATCACGTTCTTGCCGGCCGCGAGCGCGGCGATCACGATCTCCCTGTGAACGTCGTTCGGCGTCGCAACCGTCACGAGCCCGATCTTCGGATCGGCCAGCAGCGCCTCGCGCGACGGATAAGCATGGATGCCCCTGCTCTCCGCCAGTTCGTTCCGTTCGGGGTCGATGTCGTACACGCCGAGCAGCTCGACTCCGTCCACACTCTGCATCTTTTCGGAATGGAATCCCCCCATCCCGCCGTAGCCGATCACGGCTCCGCCGATCACTTTTCCGCTCATAATCCCATGTCTTTCCAGATAGTTGCCCGCTTCCCTATGGGAAGACGTAAAAAATTGTCATCCTTTTAGTGTAATCGCAAAAAAGGAAAATGCAATCCTCTCTTCGGCAAAACATCCCGAAAAATCGATCTGCCGGAACTCAGCGGACGCGAAGAACCACCTTGCCGATGTTCTCGCGGCGGCGCAGGATTCCGTGCGCCCCGGCCGCCTCTTCGAGCGGCAGAACGCGGAAAATGACCGGACGGATCGCGCCGGACGCGAACTTCGGCCAGTACTCGCGCTCCAGGGAACGCAGCACTTCACGTTTCATCTCGTTCGTGCGGCTTCGCAGCGTGCTGCCGATCAGCCGGAGATTCTTGCGAAACACCGTATCGAGCGAAATCTCCGAACGGGCGCCGCCGAGCGCCGCAATCTGAATCCAGCGTCCGCGCATCGCCATTTTCGTGAAAAGCGCCCCGAACTCCGAGCCGCCGACGCAGTCGAGCACAATGTCGGGCGGGTTCGCATCGAGCGCCGCGCCGAGGTCGTCCGTCCGGTGATTCACGACGACATCGGCCCCGAGCGCACGGACGAAAGCGGCCTTCTCCGGCGTGCCGACCGTAGTGACGACTTGGCATCCGGCGCACTTCGCAAGCTGGATCGCGGCGATGCCGAGCCCGCTCGCCCCGGCCTGAACGAACACCGTATCCCCGGCCTTCATCCCGGCTTCAATCACGAAATTAAGATAGGAGGTCGCAAACACTTCGGGGACGGCCGCCGCCTCTTCCATCGAGAGCCCGTCCGGAGCCGGCAGAACCATCCCCTCCGGAACGGCGATCTTTTCGGCATACCCTCCCCCGCCGAGCAACGCGCAGACCCGGTCGCCGGGCCTGAAGCGCGAGGAATCCGGCGTCTCAAGCACAACCCCGGCGACCTCGAGCCCGGGCCACTCCGGCCAGCCCGGCGGCGGCGGATAATTGCCGTCGCACTGCATCAGGTCGGCGCGGTTCACGGCGGCGGCATGGACCTCGATCAGAACTTCCCCCTCCCTGCGGACAGGGTCCGGGACAACGGTTTTCGCCAGGCGGCCGCCGGCGTCAATCAGCATCGCATTCATAAAAACTCACTCCTTTTCAATATAGCAGGCTCCGCCGCAGGCGCGGCCGCCGTCAATCAGATAGTTGCTGCCGGTGATGAAGGCGGCCTTCTCCGAACAGAGGTAGAGGATCAGATCCACCACCTCGGCCGGCTCGGCGGCGCGCTTCAGCAAAGTCGCCATGCCGGCCATCGCCGGGCGGGTCAGGACCGGGCCGGGCGACACGCAGCAGGCGCGGATATTGTACGGCGCGCCGAGAATCGCCAGCGACTTCGTCAGCCCGATCATGCCCGCCTTGGCCGCGCCGTAGACGACGGCCCCGCCGGTCACCCCGTCGATCGAACCGAGGTTGATGATGACGCCGCCCTTCTGCTCCGCCATCGTGTTGAACACGGCGCGGCAGAACCAGATCGGCCCCTTGAAATTGACGTCGGCCCCCCACTCGAGGACCTCGACCGGCAGATCCTTGAAACTCTCGGAACGGCCGAAGATCCGCCCGCAGTAACCGCCCGCGCAGTTGATGAGGATATCGATCCGCCCGCAGCTCTCCACCGTGAACTTCGCGGCGGCCTCAACCTCCTCGTAACGGCGGACATCCACTTTGACGGCGAAGGCTTTTCCGCCGTTCCGGCGGATCTCCTCCGCCGCGGCTTCGACCCGCTCGGCGTTCACGTCGCAGAGCACGACGCTCGCGCCGCCTTCGGCCAGCTTCCGGGCGGAAAGCAGCCCCATCCCCGAAGCGGCGCCGGTCACAATCGCGGTTTTTCCTTTAAACTCCATATTTCCAGCACTTTCCATTTTCCGATCATTCATTCCATGAAGCGTTTTTCGGACCGACCACCCGGCCGCCGTCCACCATATAATTGCAGCCGGTGATGTAATCCGCTTCGGGAGAGGCCAGAAAAGCGATCACCCCGGCAACATCTTCCCCGGTGCCGGAGCGTTCCAGCCAGGTTCCCCGGTTCTCCTGCGGCTTTCCCCCCCGGATCATGCCCGGCGAGACGCAGTTGACGGTGACTCCGTACGCCCCGGCCTCCATTGCAATCGTCTTGCTGAAGGCGATTACGCCGCCTTTGGAGGCTGCGTAATCCGCCCACCCCGGCAGCCCGGAGACGCCGGCGATCGAGCCGAGATTGATGATTTTGCCGTATCTGCGCGCGATCATTCCGCCGAGCACCCGGCGGCAGCAGCGGATGACGCCGCCGAGGTTCACATCGAGAATCCGGCTCCAGAGCTCCTCTTCCACCAGCTGGAACGGGTCGGAGCTTTTCCGGACGAAACCGGCGTTGTTCACCAGAATATCGACAGGGCCGAGTCCGGCCTCCACTGCGGCGAACGCAGAATCGACCTGCGCCGCATCGGTCACGTCGAGCGCGAACGCCCGGACCTCCCCACCCGATGCAGCCGCTTCATCCGCAACCGCCCGCGCCGTTTCAAGCGAACGGTCGGTTGCTGCCACGACCGCTCCCTCCGCCGCAAGGCGGCGCACGATCGCGGGGCCGATGACCCCGCTCGAACCGGTGACGAGGGCGACCTTTCCGATCAGACGTTTTTCCATGGGCGGCTCCTTTCGCTATTTCAGGTCGTTGATGTTCCAGCGCATATTTTCGAGAACGGTCTTCAAGGCGCGGACCGTCGGCTGGCCCATGCCGTATCGCGGCTCGTAGTGCGACACTGCGAACAGGACCGAAACGCCGAGCGCCGGCCCCATGAAACGGTGCGGGCGGCTGTAAGCGCCGTTGCAGAGGTGGATGAACGGTGTCCTGAGCTCCCGTTTCAGCATCAGCGTCGTGCGGAACGCCTCGGCCAGTTCCTCATCGGTGTTGACGGCGGTCACGATCTTCACGATATCCGCGCCGCGCGATTCGACTTCACGCAGGTGCTCCAGCACCTGTTCCGCCGTCCGCGAACACTGCATATGGGACGAAATAACCACGTCGGCGCCTTTGGCGTGAATCCGGTCGATCAGCCGCTTCTGTCTGTCGACGGCGGCCGGATTGCGGGTGAGCTCCATCGGCGACGGGTCGTAAAGGTCGCCCATCACGTCGATGACCGAGGCTCCGGCATCGGCGGCGGCGAGCAGCACCTCCTGCCGTGCGTCGTCGTCCAGATTCTGCTGCGTATCGTTGCGGTAAAAGACGAACATGAACGGCAGGTTCACCGCGTCGACAACGCTTTTCAGCGATTCGGCGTTGCGGTATTCGGCCTTCAGGTCGCGCAGCTCGACGGCAATGCCGTCCGCGCCCTCGAATTCGCAGTTCCGCGCTTCGGCGATCAGCTCCGCCGGAGTCTGCCCGCAGAAAATTCCGGTGACGACCGGATGGGACTGATTCAGAAAGGTTCGTTTCATGTCATTCATCTCCGTGATTGATATTGCATGCAGCCGGAGGCGGCGAGCAGCACCTCTTCGACAAGCGTGTCGTGCCGCCGGTCGCAGGGATTCGGAATCTCCCCGGAAACCATCCGGGCCAGCTCGAGAAGCTGCGTTTCATAGCGGTCGCGCACGGGACCGAATGAAAGCGTATGGGCGCCGGAAGCGAACGTGTCATTGCCTTCCGCCAGAAACAGCTTCATCTCGAGCGGCTGCCCGTCGAACCGTTCGAGCGGGCAGAGATCGACCGAACCCTTCGTTCCACAGACTTTCAGCCGCCGCCGGTCGAGACCGCCGGCCTCGCGGCTGCACGCCCGCAGCGTCGCCGTCGCGTGCGGATATTCGAGCACGGCCACGCAGTTGTTCAGAATCCGGTCAGGGTCCCCCGGCGCCGACTTCAGGAACGGAGTGACGCCGGACGGGCGCCCGAGCAGCGAAATGACGAAATCGATCAGGTGACAGCCGAGATTGAACATGATTCCGCCCGGCAGGCGGCCGATGTATGCCTGATACTCCTCCCCGCCGTAGTTGTGGCTCATGCTCGCCTGCACTTCGAAGATCTCCCCGAGCCACCCTTTCCGGGCCGCGTCGAGAATCCACTGCATGGCCGGGTTGCCGCGGAACATATAGCCCATCTGGAACGGCAGGTTCCGCTCCTCGAACCCCTGCCGCAGGCGGTCGAATGCCGCGAGGTCGTCGCCGCCGGGCTTGTCCATGTGGACCGGCAGATTGTGTTCGAGGCAGCGGAACGTCGTCGGAACCAGCTCCAGATTGGGCGTCTCGATGACGACCGCCCGGAGTCCCGGCACGGCGAACAGCTCCTCTTCGCTCATCCATCGGAGACCGTCATAAGGCGTCAGGTCGCCGCTCGGGAACTGCGCCGCAGCCGAACCGCGGTCGTCGACGACGCCGACGACCTCGAACACCTCCGGCAGCAGCCGCAGCGTATGCATCTTGCCTGCCGCATGCTCGTGGCAAATGCCGATCTGACCGATTCTGATCTTTTCCATAACATTCAGCTCCTGTGTTTTTTGAGATAATCGTCCATGCGTTTCCAGACCGCGCCGGCATCCGGCCAGACGGTGTTCCGCGGCAGGGCGGCGAGTTCCCGCTCGAGCCCCTGCCGGAGCGGCATAAGCTCCTCCTGCCTCAGGCCGGTCACGCGCAGAAGTTTGGAGTTGTCGACGACCCGGTTGAACATCCGGTCGTAATTAAGCTGGTAGCGGGCCCAGCAGCTTCCGCCCATGATTCCTATGTAATCTTCCGTATCGGCGGCGACATATTCCAAGCCGATGATCTCTTTGTAGTACTCCGCAATCTCGCCCCAGGCGTGGTGCTCGGCGGTGGCCAGCGTGAAGCATTCGCGCACGGCCGCCGGATTGAACAGCAGCCGTGAGAACATCCGGGCCACATCTCCCGCCCAGTTCATCGTCCCCTGCACGGCGAGCGCCTCGCGGGGGAGCACGACCGGCAGTCCCGCCAGCGCCCGCGCGATCAGGACGGGCGCCTCCAGCGTGACCAGCTGGTAACGGAACTTCGAATAGGTGATGGCCGGGCGGACGATCGTCCAGTTTTCATATCCGGAGTTCTGCAGGATGTCCTCCTCGCGCGCTTTGTAAAGGGAGTAATCCTCGGTCGCCAGGAACTCCCGGTCTTCCGATACGTCCAGCAGCCGCGGCGTCTCTTCCGTCACCGGAACGCCGCCGCTGTACACGCGGTAGGACGACAGGAAAATGTAGTGTCCGGTGTTCTTCAGCAGAAGCTCGTGCCGGCAGCGGAACTCCTCCGTCGAATAGATCATGAAATCGACGATCGCGTCGAACTTCTCCGCCAGCAGCTTCTCCATGAACCCGATGTCATGCGCATCGGCCCTGACATAGGAGACGTTCGGATCGTTCGACACGACGTCATCCAGCGAAACCACGCGGACTGTGCAGCCCAGCGACGCCAGCTCCGGCACCAGATAGACCCCCATCGCCCCGGTGCCGCCGAGAACCAGAACCCGGCGATTCTTCCCGACTTCCTTCATAGATTTCCTCCATTGTTAATATTTCGATGGCATTAACATACTATCCCCTTAGTAATTGATCACTCCGAAACGGAAAACATTCCGCGCCTCAAACGGGCGGGGTTCCATACAGCGCTTCGATGATGCGCTTTCTCCCGGCGCGGGCTTCCTCATGATCCCCCGTCCGCGAGGTCAGAACGACGGCGGCGAACTTTGTTGCGGGGTCGATGCAGAGCGTCTGCCCCGTCCAGCCGGAGTGGAAAATCGTTCCGGCCGAAAGCCCCCTCGGCCGCAGGGAGTCCGTCATATCCCACCCGAAACTGCGCCGGATGCCGTTCTTCGCAAACCGGCAACTCGTAATCAGGTCATAATACGCGCCGGGAAAGCGGCCGCGCTCGAGAATATCCCGCGCGAATAAAAGCAGATCCCGCGCGGTTGAAAAACAGCTGCCGCTCCCGAGCGGGAACGGACACAGATAACAGGTGCCGTCGTTGTGCCGGCCGGCGGGACGGTTCGGGAACCAGTGTTCGACTTCATCGTCGCCGTCCCCCGGCGGGAGCCACTGCGTCCTGTCCATCCCCAGCGGCTTCCAGATGCGCTCCCGGGCCAGCGTGTCCAGATCCGTCCCGGAAATCCGTTCGGCTATTTTTCCGAGAAGAATGAAATTCGAACACGCATACTCGAAAGCCTCCAGGCGCGGCCGGACGGGACGCTTGCCGAAAAGCTCCCGGTTGAAAATTTCGACGTCATCCGAATCATACGGTTTGCTGTTGTCGAATCCGCCCGCGTGCATTGCAAGATCCCGGACCGTAATATTGCAGCTTTTCCCCAGAACATGTTCCGGCAGATATCTGGTGAAAGGCGCGTCCGGCTCCAGCTCCCCGTCCGCCGCCAGCAAAGCGCAGCAGGCAGCCGTGAACACCTTGCCGACCGAAGCGATGTCGAAGCGGGAGTGCACCGTCATCGGCTTCTCCGCAGGGTGGACGCACTGGAGCCCCGCCGCGGCGGCGGGACCGCCCGCGACGGCGATGACAGCCCCCTGGATCAGCTCGGAAGCGATCTGCGTCTGAGCCTCCTGCCGGGCGTTTTCCAGCCGCTCCTCCGGCGAAGAAGCCGTCCCGTCTGAAATCACCATGATTCGCCTCTCCTGATTTTCGCCCAGTCGAACACGATGCCGAGCGGCACCTTCGGATCGTCCGCCAGACGCGCGTAAACCTCCGGCGCCCGTTCCGGAGAGACGATTTCGGAGATCAGCGGACGGATCTTCAGCCGGCCTGCCGCGACCAGTTTCAGGAAGGTCCGGTAATCGTCCTGTTCGGTCCAGCGTCCCGGCGCCGACTCGGTTTTCGCCCGGGTCGAAGTATGCGCGCCGATGAGCGTGATTCCGCGGCGGTGGACATATTTGTAGAAATCGATCGGCACATCCGAAATCCGTGTGCAGCCGAGCAGCGAAATGCGCCCCTCCCAGGCGATGTATTCGAGCGCCTGCTGCAGTGCCTTCGCGCTGCCGGTCACTTCAACCGCAGCATTCACGCCCGCGCCGCCGGTGGCGGCCATGACCCGCTCCGCCAGCGTTTCATCCGGCACGAATGCGGCGGTGGCGCCGAGTTCGAGGGCGAGTTTCCGCCGCGCCGGGTCGAAATCCGACGCGAAGAGCGGAATCGCCCCGGAGAGCGCCGCGAACTGCAGCGCAAAGACCCCGAGAATCCCCTGCCCCGCGATCATGACCGACTCCCCGACCTCGAGCCGCAGTTTGCGGACGCCGAGGAATGCGAACGACGCGATGTGCGCGAACGACGCATCGAGCGTATCGATCCGTTCATCATCGATCCGCACAAGCTCCGCCGCTTTTTTGACCGAGTGCGTGCGGTGTCCGCCCCAGCTGACGATAACACGGTCGCCCGGCCGGAAGGCTTCGACCTCCCTGCCGAGCTTCACGATCCGTCCCGCTCCGCAGTAGCCGGGCCAGAACGGGAAACCGCCCTTCTCCCTGCCGGAATATCCGCCCGGACAGGTTCCGGTGTTCGGCAGCGCAACCAGGTTCGCGCGCTCGGTCCCCGCACTGATTACGGTGTAATCGTTTTCGATCAGCACTTCGCCCGGACCGGGCTCCGGAACAGGGCACTCTTCGAGCACCGCTTTCCCCTTCTCACGGATACAGATCACTTTGCCGGTCATGATAACCTCCCATGTTCCCCAAAAAGTTGCCACCCTTCCTCCTTCGCCGAGGCTGCGGAGGACAAGTCGGGCTTGTCATCCACAGCGCTTGCGCGACGGATGATACTTTTCGGGGGCCCCGCTCTACGGTGTTCCGTGCGGCTCCGCCGTACTCACACCTTCGAGAAAGGCATTGTTTATATTTTTCTCAAAAGTTGCCACCCTTCCTCCTTCGCCGAGGCTGCGGAGGACAAGTCGGGCCTGTCATCCACAGCGCTTGCGCGGCGGATGATACTTT
>ENA-UERG01000085-UERG01000085.1-human-gut-metagenome-genome-assembly--contig:-NODE-85-length-81102-cov-22.573119_pt1 | contig 81102 bp, 69 predicted proteins | sample MGYA00242954_ERZ507954 | MGnify/ENA primary metagenome ERZ507954 (study PRJEB26167, sample SAMN06115478) | human gut metagenome | host: Homo sapiens | place: China:Sichuan | collected 2015-01-21...
AAAACCGAAGGCGGAAAATTCTGGCAGGAGTCCGACGTACTTGAAAAGAACGAAACTTTAACCGCTACGTTCGAAAAATACTTCGGTACGATATTAGACGATTGCGTATACGGTATTGATTACGGAGTCGGTGGCGGATTTGCCGTTTCGCAGGAGAAAGTTGCCGGCTTTGAAAAAGTTTATGAACAGGAAGTTTCAAACGACTGGCAGACCGATTTGTCACATGTATCGATAGCCGATTATAAAGAATTGAGATTTGCAGTGAAGTCCGACGCGCAGATTACCAGCGACAAATTCAGCAGCGGCGCGGTATTGTTTGACGGTGGAGTGTGGTATACGTTCGTTCTTACCTCTATCGAAGGGGGCTGGAATGTAAAAGTACTCGGCACCGAATACGATTATACTCATTTTAACCCGGACGGTAGAGGAATATGCGCAGTATTGTACCACGGAACGAGCGGTTGGGGGTTCGGTGTCAGAGCCGGCGGTACCGCAGGCGCTTATAAAGTATATTGTACGGAGTTGCGAGGCGAAAAAAAGATCGTTCCGGTTGTAGGAACTATAGTAGACGACTGTGTATACGGTACGGATCCCGGAATCGGAGCGGGCTTTGCCGTTACGAAATCCGAAGTTGCTCTCGGTTTCGAGAAAGCGTACGAAAGGGATATCGATAATGACTGGCAGGCAGATTTATCGCACGTCGATATATCCGCATACAGCGAATTGAGATTCGCCCTTAAAACCGACGGTAAAATTTCAAGCGACAGCGCCGACGGCGCGGTATTATTCGATGGAGGCGTCTGGTATACGTTTGTTCTCACAAAAGTCGAAAACGGTTGGAACGTAAAGGTGCTTGGAACGGATTATAATTATACGCACGTGGCTCCCGGCAGCAGAGGCGTATGCGATATTGTTTATCATGGTACAAACGGATGGGGCTTAGGTGTCAGATTAAACGGGGCTGCTACTCCGTGTAAGGTGTATTGTACCGAACTCCGCGGTGTGATCGGTTCCGAAGCGTGATAGTTAAATTGCTACGGATTAAAAGCGTTACAAAATAAAAAATATGATTTATCGGCGGGATGAAACCGCAAAAGGCTCATCCCGCCGAATAAAAACAAAGAAAAAATGAAAATAAAAATATTATCGACGGTTGCTTCCGTTTTCGCTGCGTTTGCCGCCTTGTTTGCGGTATCATGCGCGAGTACGGATAAAACGACAAATAAATCTCAACACGCATACGCAAGTATAGCCGAAGTCCCTGCGACTTGTTTGTCGAAAGGGGTTGCGGCGCATTACGAATGCGTCGAATGCGGCAAATTATTCGTTAAAAACGACGACGGAAAGTATACCGAAGTTACCGAAAGTCAACTCGATATGGTCCTTGCTAAGCACGAATATTCGGCGGTCGCCGAAACGCAATCGACTTGCAGTAAAGCGGGCGTGCCCGCGCACTACGAGTGCGACGTATGCGGTAAAATATTTATCGACGTCGACGGTAATAAAACCGAAACGACGGTCAATAATATCGCTTATCCGTTAAAAGCGCACGAGTTTTCAAGATGGAACACGAGCGACGACGAATACGACGTCGGCGAATGCGCTTGCGGAGCGGAAATGCCCGAAGTTAAGTTTTTGAAAAAACTTTCCGTTCAGGATCTCGTCGTAACCGAAATCACGGATAAGGCAGTATCGGGCAACGTATATTCTTACAACGAACGCTATAAACAGGGGAGTATCTCTCTTGACGAAATAAACGAGGAATTTGCCGTAAACGGCGTATATTGCGGAGATAACAAACTCGGCGATAGCGTAAATTCGTTTTCGCTCGAAATATTTTCGGATAAAAAACAACACGGCGAAGGTCAATATCTTACCGTAGTCGTTACCGACGAAGGCGGATTTACTCATAACGTTATCGCGCCATTGCTTCTTGTTACCCGCGAAATCAAAAACGATGACGACCTGAACTTTCTTTTAGGCGGTAAAGGCGTCGGGGCGCAGTGGAAAGTAAACGGCGGGGCATTGTCTTCGTCCGCCCCCGAAGTATACGGTTATTATAAGGTAACGAACGATATAGCCTACTCTTTGCTCGACAGCGGAGTGGTATTCAAGGGGACGTTTGACGGAGGAAATAATAAAATATCGATTGGCGACGATCGAAACGGCGCACCCATGCGCGGTATGTTCAACGAACTTCGAGGAACCGTAAAAAATCTCGTTATCGATACGAAATACAACAATGAACTCGATGACAGGCATTATTTCAGCGCGGTACTTGCGAGATACGCTTATAATTCGACTTTCGAAAATCTTACTGTAAACTACGTTTCCGGTAAAGATTCGGCAACCGTGGGCGACCGTATGGGCTTTTTATTCAGTCAGGACGTCGCCGGTTGTTCGTTCAAATCGGTTACGATAGACGCGAAAGGGAAAAAGATAGGCACGGTTCTTTCGGCGCTGAATATCTGGGGCAAGGAACGCGGCGAAAACGATTTGAGTTCGATGAGTTTCGAGGATTTCAGGCTCGTCAACTGCACCGAAATCGGTTGTTTTACGCAGACCGTCGATAACGGAGCGGTAAAAAATATCATGCCGTGGGAAGTTTCCGGGGTGAGCGGCGATTTGTCGGCGATAAAAGTTTACGACGGCGAAGTCGATCCGTTATCTCCCGTTTTACTTACGGTTAATATCGGGGAGGCTTTCGGGAGCCTGAAAGGCAACGTCGTATCAGTTACTAAAAAGGTTGAAGGGAAATCGGACGTAGATATTACTTCCGAAATCGAATTCAAAGGCAACGGTATATGGTACGATCCCGAATTCGTAATCGACGCGGAGTACGATCGCGGTAAAACCGTTTCATTCGTTATTCTCTACGATCTGAACGGATTCGAAGTTTCGCTTGAAATAAAGTTGAAAGTAAAATCGCTTTAACCGAAAATAAATTTCCGTAAACTTACGGAAACTTTAATATATTTGAAAATATTTTACAGGCAGGTAAATTATGAAGAAAAAAGCATTAAAAACCTTTTCCGCGGCGATTGCCGCAACGCTTGCGATAGGCGTTACTACGGGTTGTAACGGCAATATCGCTAATAACAATCCGAGCGATAATAAAAACGCTACGCTTATTACCGTATTGCATAATACGGGAAGCGCGGCAAGCACTCAATGGTGGGTTGAGGCGAATAAGCGTTTTGTCGAGTCGAAGAAAGACGAGGTATATGATGCGGGTACGAAAGGCGTTCGTATAGACGTTAAAACGGCAGACGTAAACGATCAGGATACCTATGCGCAAGACGTTATCATCAGCGAAAACAACGTAAATATGTATCGTCTTGCCGCAGAAGGTAAGGCTCTTCAGATAGACGACATCGTCGCGGAATTCGATAATTTGATCGACGCAGGAATAAAGGAAAGAATGAAAGGCGGCGACGGACATTATTATTCGATGCCTCATTATTCCGGTTACGCAAATATGAGTTATAATAAAGATATATTCGAGGCGTATAATCTTTACTTTGCCGCTCCCGACGCGACGGCGGATACCGTAGTGGAAAAGGCGAGCAAATATATTCCTTACACAGACGGCGAGTATTATAGCGACAGCAGCAAATGGGGCGTTGCAAAATTCGTCAAGGATAAGAATACGAAAAAATCCTGCGGACCGGACGGTGAATACGGTACGCCCGACGACGGACTTCCGTCTTCGCTCGAAGAACTTCTCGTTTTGTGCGATAAGATGACTAGCAATTCAGGCTCTAAAAAGGTAAATCCCTTTACGTTATCCGGCGATAATAAGGTTTATTCGTTCTTTCTGCTCGATACGCTCTGGGCGAGTCTTGCAGGCGCGGACGCAATGAAGAGCGTATATTGCGACTGGAACGATTCGCAGGTAGAAGTCGTTACCGGTTACACCGACGAAGACCTCTTCTACGCCGGTTCGGGTATTAAAAAACCCACGACGGAACTCGTCACGTTAAGCGACGACAACGGATATAAAATGTACGATATGTCGGCGAGATACTACGCTTTGGGAATTATGCAGATAGTCTACAAAAACGGTTGGTTCTGCCAAAGCGCATACTCGAATAACTCGACGACTACTCAATGGGATTTCGTTTACGGAGATAAAAACGCGACGCTTCAGAAGCAAGCCGATCAATCTGCGTTTTTAGTCGACGGTTCCTATTGGTATACGGAGGCAAAGAGTAACAGCGATAACTTTATCGGTAAATACAAGACGAGATATAAAAACGATCCGGGCGTAAGTTTATGGCCTGCCCCCGTACAGTTGTCCGGGCAGGTTGCCGAGCATGGCGGCAAAGAACCCGTTATTCTCGATATTCTTGCGTCGCAACTTTATATAAATAAGAAAATTGCAAACGACGAAAACCACCTTCGCGCGGTAAAAGATTACGTCAGATTCCTTTATAGTCAGACCGAACTTAAAAACTTTACCGAATCGACGGGCTTCGATATCGCGATGACTTATGATTACGACATAGGTAAACTCGACAAATACTATTCCGATACGAATTACTTTGTAAAGCGCGGAACGATCGTTCGTCCGTCTTCCGCAAGTACGAGATATAAATCGGCATCCAACGATTATTCGCTTGCATGGAGCGGTTACGTCTGGGAAGGAGCAACCTATCCGAACGGTAAAAAATACAGAGGAGCGCTCGAAGCGATGATTGCCAATTACGGCGCGAAGGATATTTTTGAGGCGACTAAAAAGGGTAAGTGGAACTGATTGACCGAAATTGAATAATAAAAGAGTGATTAAATATGAAAAATCAAATCGCGATGAACGTTAATTCGTCGGTAAAATCAAAACCGAAGGTAAAAAGAGCGTTATTTTATACTCTCTTTATAGCCTTTCCCGTTATACATTACCTCGTATTTTACGTTTATATAAATTTCAATTCTTTTCTGATGGCTTTCAGAACTTACAGCCTTGACCCGTTGAAGGGTATGACTTTTAAGTTCGCCGGATGGCAGAATTTCAGCGACGCGTGGCAACTGCTCGTAAAAAGCGGCGACAGAATATGGATGTCGGTATTGTTTTTAGCGGTGTCGATATTCGTTTCCACGCCGCTCGCGCTGTTGTTTTCTTACTACATTTATAAGAAGAGATTCGCGTCGGGCGTGTTCAGAGTAATGCTGTTCCTGCCGCAGATACTTTCGGGCGTAATTCTCGGTCTGTTATTCAGATATATGTGTAATCAGGTTGCGGGGTGGTTTGCCGAAAAGTGGTTCCATACCCCCGCGAAAAATTTGCTTACGAGCCCGTCTTCGCAGGTATGGATGGTTATATTCTTCAACGTGCTTATGAGTTTCGGCGTGAACGTTCTGACTTATTCGGGAACGATGAGCGGAATAAACCAATCGCTTATCGAATCTGCCGAACTCGACGGTTGTAACCCTTTGCAGGAATTCCGGTACATAGTTCTTCCTATGATATGGCCTACGGTAACCACGCTCATGGTGGTAGGGTTTTCGCGTATATTTACCGAACAATGGCAAGTGCTTACTCTCTTGTCGATATACCCGGGTAAAGCGGATAACATGGGATACTATCTCTACGTAGAGGCTATGAACGGAGATTTCGTCGCGACTCAGACCACTATGGCGTACGGTACGCTGTCTGCGCTCGGACTTATTCTTACGGCGATAATATTGCCTTTAACTATGGTTCTTCGATGGGCGCTCGATAAATACGGACCGAAGGCAGAGTAAGGAGGAGGGGTTATGATTAAATCTAAAAAACAACGCGCTCCTTTCACGGTCGCCAACGTTATATTTATCATACTGTTCGTAATTCTCGCGGCGTATTCGTTGTATCTCATATTTATGCTTTTATGGGGTTTCAATACTTCGCTTAAAAGTTCCGACGATTTTTCGTTCATGAAAAATTATATGGGGCTGCCGAACATTAACGATCCGGATTTCGGAAGCAGAAACGAATTTTTGCATTTTGCCAACTATAAAAAGGTTTTCAAAACGTTCAGAATAACTCAATCGGAAACTTATTATATGGGTTCGAGGAAGGTATTCAAGACTACCAAAACACTTTTCGGACTTTGGGTCGGCGCGAAAACCGAATCCGATTTGACTTACGCGTATTTTCCCGATATGCTGATAAATACGCTCGTATACGTTTTCGGCTGTGCGCTCGTTTCGTCCTTTATCCCTGCGCTTACGGCGTATCTGACGGCGAAATACAAGTATAAGGTAAGCGGCGTGATTTTCGTTGCGTATACGCTTATGATGTGCATGCCCGTCGTAGGGGATCAACCGACCAGACTTGCGTTTTTCAAGGCCCTCGGAATTTACGATACCATGGGCGGGGTTATTCTGCAATGGGCAAGCGGAGCGGGATTATATTTCTTCGTTTTCTACGCTTATTTCAAGGGCGTACCCGAAACTTATCGCGAAGCGGCTTCGATAGACGGGGCGGGCGATACGACGGTAATGTTCCGTATTTATTTTCCGCTCGCAATAAAGATGATAATGACGGTTTTTCTTCTTCAATTCGTTACCTTATGGAACGATTATCAGACTCCGTTATTGCTTCTCCCTACCAAACCGACTCTTGCTTACGGCGTATATTTCTTTTCGAGTTTATCGCTTGATCATGCGTCGTACAACGAACCTTTGAGAATAGCGGCAAGTATGATGCTAGCGCTCCCGATACTTATCGTATTTATAGTATTCAAAGACAAACTTATGGGCGATATTTCGCTCGGCGGTATAAAAGAATAAAATAAAGGGTAAATGAATGATAAAAAGAAAAAGTAAAATTATTTTTTGTCTTGCTTTCGTCGTGCTTTGTTCGGTTTTCGTAAGCGCGGCGACGGTTATTCGCTCAGCCGTTTCGGTAAAAGCGGCAACCGTTTCGGTCGAGATAGAAAATCGTTACGACAAAGGCGACGAATTGGTTATACCCGACGACGCTGGCGTTACGTATAACGGACAAACCTATCCGGCGGAAAAGAGTTATCTCGTATATCCGAGCGGCAAAGCCCTTTCGGGTAAAAGATTTGCTCTCGGCGAAGTAGGCAGATACTCGCTTAAAATCGATACTACGGTCGACGGGAAAATAATATCCGCCGAAAAGTTCTTTACGGTAGACGAGGACGTATACAAAGTGAGTACGTCGGATTCTTACGTTACCTACGGCGAACTTAACGCGCAATTCGTCCGGAGCGGAATGAACAAAGGTTTACTCGCCAAACTTACCGACGGAGCAAGCGTTACCTGTTCTCGCCCCGTAAACGTGTACGATAAGGCGATTACCGACGTATTGACCTTTAACGTAAGACGCCTTGATAACAACGTCGAATACGTTACGGTAAGCCTTGTGGACTGTTACGATCCGACGATAGCGATAGATATAGTCTGTCAGATGACGACTCCCGACAGCGGAAGAGTCGGAAGGTTTATGCGCGCAGGACAAAGGGGTTCGTCCATGCTCGGTCTTAACTGTTTTGAAAATCCGAGTCAACTCGTTATAGACGGAAAACTGTACGATATAGGCATTTTCGGAACGCCCGTTCACGGTAACATTATCAGTGAAAGCGCGTACAACAATATTACTATTACTCTCGATACAACCGATCGGAAAGGAATAAAGATTTATGAATCGACTTCCTATTGGACGGACGGAAATCCGAATCTGGTTGCAGTGATGAACGATCCGAGACTATACGCCGACGAATTTCCGGGATTCACCAACGGGGACGTGTTCGTTTCCGTTACGGCGAGCGGATTCAAAAGCGTTAAACTCGCAGACGTCGAAATCGGCATGATAGACGGCAAAACCAACGCCGAACTAAACGAACTCGGCAAATACGTCGATACCGTCGCTCCGGAAATTATTCTTTCCGTACCCGATACGGGAAGGATAGCGTTAAATGCTTTAACGAAAATTCCGACCGCAGTCGCGCTCGACGCAAGCGGAATATCGAAAAACGTAGATTATACGGTTTGGTATAATTACGGCACGGAAGCGAAATATGCCATTCCGATAACCGACGGCAAATTCACTCCGAAAAAAGAAGGCGTGTATACCGTGGCGTATACGGCTACCGACAATTACGGCAACGAAGCCGAAAAATTACTTTCGTTGTCGGCGGTCGAAAACGGCGGAAAAGGTCTTGCGATTTCGGTTGACGAGCAAAACGGCGTATACGCCGGAACGCCCGTCGATCTCGGAATTTACTCCGTAACGTCGCTTTGCAAAGACTATACGCTTAAAATAGAAGTTACCGGACCCGACGGAATGTCGGCCGACGTAACGAAAACGGCAGCGAATTATCTTCCGACGAGAACGGGAACGTATAAAGTAACCTATATCGTATCCGACGACTATTACGACGAGATATACGAGTACGAATTCGTTGCGGGCGCATCCGGAAAACCGTCGTTTGAAAAAGCGATTCTTACCGCACCCGAGTATTTTGTAAAGGGCGCGACGTATTCGCTCGACGACGTTAAAGCGGCGCGTTACGGCGCGGACGGGAAAACTTACGTCGAAACGATAGGGTATATATCTTACGACGGCGGCGACTTCGTCGAAATAGACGCTTCCGAATTTACCGTTAATAGCGGAACGACGGCAAGAGTAAAACTTTCGGATAAAGATAACCGCGACATCTTCGTCGAAAGCGGAGATATAAAGATAATCGACGTCGGCTACGGTACGACTTCTTACGATATAACTAAATATTTCGTCGGAGATTTTACCGCTGCCGCAAACCTTATAAACACGAAGTTTACGGCAACGAGGAGCGGGAACGTTTCTTTCGATTTTATCAATCCCTTGCTTGCTTCGCAGTTCGCGTTCGATTTCGAGATACCAAGCGGCTCGACCGTCGAAGAAACCGAAATATTATTGACGGATCGTTACGATCGTTCGTCTTATGCGAGCATTAAACTTCTTGACGGTAAAAAATATTCGATAAACGGCGTCGAAGGCGCTCTGCGTACTTCGTGGACGGGCAACCGTACCGGCATTGCCGTGTCGTCGGGGAAGATAACGATCGGCGATACGTCCGTCGTCGCGGATCTCGGTCTAAATTCCGATTCCGTCGAATTGACGGTTAATTTCAAAAACGTCGGAGAAGGATTTACGTTTAATCTGTATTCCGTCGCCAATCAGCCTTTCAGAAGCGATTCGGATAACGCCGAACCTATGCTGTCGGCAGAAAAAATTTCCAAAATAAAACAACTTAACGACGTAATTTATACTTCGATTCCGACGGTTTCGGACGTTTTGTGTCCTGCGCCGTTCAAAAATTGCAAAGTTACCGTATATAAAGACAACGACGTTTACGTAGATAAAAACGGCGAAGAGATGTTTGAACTCCCCGCCGATAAGGTTTACGCGATTGCGCTGGACGAATACGGCGATTACGACGTGTTCTACGTTTATACCGACGGTAAAGGCGAACTTTGTACGCTCGATTTACAGATTCGCGTAATAGACGACGTTGCGCCCGAAGTGTCTTTCAGAAACGCTCCTAAAGGCGCGGTTAAGGCACGAACAGGCAAGGCGATTAAACCGCTTGAAGTAATCGTGAGCGACAACGAGTCCGAAGAGGAAAATATTTCCGTCTGGGCGATAATTTACGACGAACGCGGCAGACTTATTGCGTACGTCGAAAAAACAGATTACGATAACGATTATACGTTTACGCTTACCGCAAAAGGCAGGTATACGGCGTATATTTACGTTGCCGACGCCACCGGGAACGCGGTTCACGTTTCTTACGAAATAATAGCGGAGTAAGGAGAGGAAAATGAAAAAAATAATCTCGATATTTTTAGCGTTTATAATTGCCGTTACTCTGGTTGCGTGCGGTAAAAAAACCGACGGTAATAAAAATCAGAACGAAGTCAAAGCGGATAATAGGTATAACAACGATAAATCGAAATGGACTTCGACGCATTGGTACGAAGGCGAAGAAACCGACGATTATCTCGTAAAGGACGGCGCGACGGAGTATAAAATACTCGTACCCGCAACGCTTAGCGAGTTTTTAACCCACGCGAAAGACGAATTGACTAAATTTTTCGCCGAAGCGACCGGCATCACGCTCGATACCGTAACGTCCTCTTCGGCGGGCGGTAAATATATTTCGCTCGGCGAAACCGACGCGTTTGCGGCAAGCGGAATAACGGTCGATAAAGCCGCGCTCGGTCGCGACGGACTTCGCATTATTTCCCGCGATAAGTCGATTTATATCCTCGGCGGGTCGGACAGGGGCGTTTTGTACGGCGTTTACGATTTTCTAAAACTCAATTTCGGCTACGAAGTATATTATAAAGATTGCTATACTCTCGATACCGGGGTTAAAAACGTAAAATTCCGTAATTATAACGTAACCGATATACCCGATATAGCCTATCGTTCCCGCGCCGGCATACTCTTCAACGCAACGCAGGAAAACGACGACGTTATGTTTGCTTATCGTATGAGGGCGCTCGACAGTCTTGAAGAAATGCTTTTGCCGATTCATTCAAAGATGGGGGATAGTTCTTCGTCGAGCAATAAAACTCATAACAGTTCGTATTATATTCCGCAATCCGAATATCCCGACGATTCCGAGTTCTTTGCGGGAAACGGTCAACTTTGCTATACAGCGCACGGCAACGGCGATAAACTCGAAAAGATGCTCGATATATGCGCGCAAAAAATCGAACAATCGCTTAGATGGTATACGAAAGAAAACTATCCGTATATGAACGCGGCGAATCTCGGTATAGAGGATAATATTCCGACTTGCGGGTGCGATTCGTGTACAAAAGTAAAGAACGCTCATAACGGGGCGGATTCGGCAGCGGTTCTCATTTTCGTTAATCGCGTTGGCGAAAAGGTTATGGAATGGATGAATAAGCCCGAAAACGCGGCGTATAAGCGCGACGATTTCACTTTTACTTTCTTTGCGTACCAGTCTACTCTTAATCCCCCGTTTTCGGTTAATTCCGACGGAACGATAAACGCAAGCGGCGATTTGAAATCTCCGGAAGGAGTTAATGTAAAAGCGTTTACGGCGTTCAGTTCTCTCGACTACGCGCATACCACGGATTATCCCGCAAACGCGGCTCCGCTCGCGCTCGTTTCCGATTGGGCGAAATTCACGACCGACGGTTGGGCGTGGACTTACGGTTGTTTCTTTAACGATTATTTCTGTTTCTTCGATATGTATTCTTTCTACGAGGATTTCTATAAGATTCTTTACAAGAATAAATACCGGTTTACCTTTGCGCAATTCCACAGCGAACAGCGCGGGGCGGATACGGGGTTCTTTACTCTGGCGAATTATCTGACGTGTAAAATGGCTTGGGATTCGTCGCTTAAAATGAACGATCTTATCGACGAATATTTTGACGCGATGTATCTCGACGCGGCGGATTCGATGAAAGAGTATTTTCTCGAATGCAGACTCTGGTTTGCGAAAGAGTACGGGAAAAACGGTTGGTCGGAAAGCGCGATAAGCGAAAGACCTACGTCTTCCGGTTCGAGTTTCGATTTCGGAACGGTAAGCGGATTGTTTGCGAAACTCGACGACGCTTACGCCGATATACAGAAGTATAAGGCGGATAGCGCGGTTTATAAAAAACTTGAAACTCATATCGACGTTGAGTGGTTATTCCCCGCGAAAGTCGCTCTTACTCTCTATAAAAATTCGTATAACGAAGTTACGTTGAACGAAATGAAGAGTAAATTCAAAAGTCTTTGCGGTTCGCTCGGAATAACGAGATACGGCGAAGCGGGAACCGATCGTATAGATTCGTTCCTTTCGACGCTTTAAGGGGGGACGATATGAAAAGACGTTTTAATTTATTTACGGTATTGGCTATTGCTTTGTCTTTGGCTATTATTACCGCGTTTTTGGTTGGTTGTTCGGATAAAAAGAGTAATACTGCTCCGACGACGAACGGTAACGAAAGAGAATTTTCTCTGGATAAAACTTCGTGTTCGATGATCGTCGGCGATACCGCCGTTTTAATCGCTTCTAATTACGACGAAAAAAACGTTACGGTCGTCTGGACGAGTTCCGATAAGAACGTGGCAACCGTTGAAGGCGGCGTTATAAACGCCGTTGGGGCGGGGGAAGCCGAAATTACCGCTACGGCAGGCGAAAAGACAGCCGCTTGTAAGATTACGGTCGGTTTCGGCAATTTTCAGCCGACGTTTTCGCTTAAACATATCGGTAACGAATTGAATCTGACGAAAGCGAATTCTTACCCTCTCGAAGGTTCGGTCGGCTTTAACGGTAAAAATTATCCTTGCGAAAGTTTGTCGGTAGAGATCGGTAACGAAAATATCGCGGACTACGAAGACGGAAAACTCGTTCCCAAAGCAACGGGTTCGACGGTTGTTACCGTAAAGGGCGAGTGGAAAAATTTCGATACGTCGCTTATGACGGAAAGTTTTACGCTTAACGTAATCAAAGACGTCGAAATGTACGTCGTTACCGAAATCGACGGCGAAGAACGCAGAATAGACGCTGTAGACTTATACGTGGTCGACGAATGGCAGGGCGAACGCTATGCCGATTCGGCGGTTATAAAAGTAAAAGTATATGAAGACGGAGAGTTAAAGTCCGGCACGCTCGAATGTGAAACAAACGAAAGGTTGTTTACTTTCGATAAAGCGAGCGGAAAAATTACGGCAAGAAAAAAATCGCTTAACTCATCGCATATAAATGCCTTATACACCGATTCCGACGGGAATAATTATACTAAACAAATACCGGTCAATATATTGTGTCCGACTGTTGAGTATGATGGCGAATTTGTTTGGGACGGGGAAAACTTTTCCATAACAGATGTGTTCGGCGAAAATGCTCAACTTCTATCGGTTAAACAAAACGGTGAAGATGTGGAGTTCGAGCCGGATAAAATAATCGGCAAATTGAAATTTGATGGTAAAGATACCGAACCCATAGAAGTACAAACAACTAACGGTGGATATCTGTTTTCGGATATTTACGGATACGATGCGGCATTGACTGCCGAAAATATAGTGTCAAAGTTGACGTTGAATGGTAAAATCGATAAATATTACGTCCTGAATTCCGACGTCGGCAGCGCTTCGACCCCGATATCTTTCGTTAATCAAAACGATTCGTCGGCAACTGTCAACTTTACCGGTACTTTTGACGGCAGAGGATACACTTTGTATGCCAAAACGGGGAAGCAGGGAATTTTCGGCGGTTTAGGTTTGGGGGCGGTCGTTAAAAACACTAAATTCGTTATTACTTTTGATAAATCGTCCGGTAGCGCTTGTGGTTTGGCGGGGCATGCCAACAGAAGCAAAAACGACCGCGCAGATTGTACGCTCGAAAACCTTTATATCGAAACGACGAATTTTTCGGATAATACGTTTGCGATTTTTTCCGTAAGAATGATGGGAATGAAACTTAAAGACGTATTCGTAGATCTCGGAAACGTGTCGATTGACGACTTTGACGGAAGAAATAACGTAGCCGCCCTCTTTAACGTTGACTATACCTTAAATAATATTATGGTAAATGCCAAAGCGGATTTAAGCGAAATGCAGAACGTTCGGGTGATAAGCGGTAAAGTTATGCCGATGGCAAACGGTTACGCGTGGGCAGGCAGCGGACCTTCTGCGGCAGTAGAAAACTACGACGGTTGGGAAAAATACGGCGGATATTCGTGGTATGTAAATTTTGCGCAAAACGACGTAAAACTATTTGGTAACGTAAACCATTCCGGAGAAGCAGATTCCGTGCCGTATTCGCGTATTACGGCCACCGAAACGACGAACCGCAAAGAGTGGTTTAAGTGGATTTGTACTGATTACGTAACCGATTACGTCGGTGAAAAGTGTATAACGATTTATTACGGCGGTACAGGCGTCGCCGACGGCGGAATATATCGTTACGACACGATAGACGACCTTAAAGCGGACGGAATTACCTCCGTCGGAACGTGGAACGTAAAATAACGATAAAGTGAGATAAAAATACCCGTATGGAAAGGCGAGTTCCATACGGGTATTTTAATATAGAGTAAAGACGGCTGTAATTCGGGGGAACGTATAAACGCCCGAAGCGGTCGGTGTAAAATAAAAACGTATAAATAAAGATGTTTATTCCGGTTTTTACTAAACAAAAAGACTTAATCGAACCTGCTCGGAACGATTAAGTCTGATCTGGAGCTGCTAACCGGACTTGAACCGGTGACCTCGTCCTTACCAAGGACGTGCTCTACCTACTGAGCCATAGCAGCATCAAAAGCGAATAATATTCTATCATATAAATTCATAAAAGACAAGTTTTTTAAGGTCGTTTTTCAAAAAAAAACTATAAAATATTTTTAATTATTAATTGAAATCAATTTCAGCGTATGATATACTAATATACGTAAGCGAATTCTAAACGCAAATAAGGTGGTATTTTATGGAGATAAAAGATATTTTGGCGTATTGCGATCATACGTTACTTTCGCAAACGGCTACATGGAATGATATTAAAGCGACTTTAGACGACGCCATGAAATATAAGACCGCTTCGGCTTGTATTCCGCCGTCATTCGTCGCAAAGGCGAAAGAATACGTCGGCGATAAACTTAAAATTTGTACGGTAATAGGTTTTCCGAACGGATATAATACTACGGCGGTCAAGGTGTTTGAAACCGAAGACGCAATAGAAAACGGCGCGGACGAAATCGATATGGTTATAAATATCGGCGAACTTAAAGCCAAAAACTACGACTACGTAAAAAACGAAATCGCACGTATAAAACACGCCTGCAAAGATAAAATTCTCAAAGTAATTATAGAAACCTGTCTTTTAACCGACGAAGAGAAGAAAATTTGTTGCCGTCTGGTCAGCGAAGCCAAAGCCGATTTTATAAAGACTTCAACCGGATTTTCGACTGCCGGCGCAACGCGCGAGGATATTATTCTATTCAGAAAAAACGTCGATCAAAACGTTAAAATCAAAGCCGCCGGAGGTATTAAAACTATCGGTGACGCCGAAGACTTTATAAATTTAGGCGCGTCGAGATTGGGAACTTCGAGAATAGTAAAAATAGTTAAGGAGAATGAAAATAAATGAGTAACGAACATAAAAACGTACCGACGCCGCATATATCCGCCGCTTACGGTGATTTTGCCCCGACCGTTCTTATGCCGGGAGATCCGCTTCGCGCTAAGTTTATTGCCGATAATTATCTTACGGACGCTAAACTCGTAAATAACGTAAGAGGGGTAAACGGATATACGGGATATTATAAAGGCAAAAGAGTTTCAGTTATGGCTTCCGGCATGGGGCAACCTTCAATCGGAATTTATTCATACGAACTCTTTAATTTTTACGGCGTAGAAAACATTATAAGGGTGGGGTCTTGCGGCAGTTTCGACAAAGACCTTCACGCGCGTGATATTATTATCGCGATGGGTGCGTGTACCAACGGTAATTATGCGTCGCAATATAATCTTCCCGGAACGTTTTGTCCGATAGCGTCTTATAACCTGGTCGAAAAAGCGGTTGCGGAATGTAAAAAATCGGGGGTTAATTTCAAGGTTGGCAATATACTTTCTTCCGATACGTTCTATGACGATGCGAATTCGGGAATGACCTGGAGCAAAATGGGCGTATTGGGCGTAGAGATGGAGTCTGCCGCTCTTTATTGCAACGCCGCAAGGGCGGGTAAAAACGCGCTTTGTATATGCACGGTTTCCGATTCGTTTATTTATCCCGAGGAGAATACGACTGCCGAAGAAAGACAGAATTCTTTCACTAAAATGATGGAAATCGCTTTGGCGATCGCGTAAAAATTTATGACCGATAAAGAATTGATGGTTGCCGCAAACGAAGCGAGAAAATTCGCGTATACTCCTTATTCGCATTTTAAGGTCGGAGCGGCGTTGCTTACGAAAAGCGGAAAACTTTATACGGGCTGCAATATCGAAAACTCGTCGTATACGCCGACCGTTTGCGCCGAGCGAACGGCTGTATTCAAGGCCGTTTCGGAAGGCGAAAGTGATTTTGCCGTTATTGCGGTCGTAGGGGGTAAAGAAGAAAATCCGCTTGAATTTTGTTCGCCATGCGGAGTGTGCAGGCAGGTTTTGGCGGAATTTTGCGGCGCAGATTTCAGAATTTTGCTCGGGAATTCCGAAAAATTTCAGTCGTATACAGTCGATGAAATTTTGCCGTTTTCGTTCACTAAAAAAGATTTGAATAAATTTTGACAAACGATTGACAAACGAGTGAATGCGGTATATAATTAAATTATAACTAAAACGAATAGTAAGTATTAAAAAAACTTAAAAGATTTTACGGGCGCGCTCGTTTCGTTTTGCTTTGCAAAACGAAATCATCTTAAACGGTAAATTGCGAACGAAGTTCGCCGTATGATAGAGAAATACGCTTAATAACAGCGTGTTTTATAAAAAAAATTGGGGAAACCCAAAGGAGAATGTTATGAAGAAACTTTTAAGCATGGTCTTGTGTTTCGCAGTCGCGCTCAGTTGCGCAGCCGTTTTCACCGGTTGTAAAAAAGAAGCGAAAACTTACGAGATCGCAGTCGTAACCGACGTCGGGCAGTTGAAAGACGGCGGATTCAACCAGGGTACTTATGAAGGCGCTGAAGCGTACGCAAAAGCGCACAACAAGACTTATAAGTATTATCAACCCGCTAACGGTTCCAATGCAACGGATAACGATCGTATAGCGGCTATGCGTCAGGCGGTAAAGAACGGAGCGAAAATTATAGTCGCCCCCGGTTACTTGCAGGCTACGGCTATGACTACCGTTGCGCTTGAAAGCCCCAACGTTAAATTCGTATTTATCGACGGTTGGACGCTTACCGATAAAAAAGGCGAAGCCATCCCCAACGTAACCGCTGTCGTTTATAAAGAACAAGAATCCGGTTATCTCGCAGGTTATGCTGCCGTCATGGACGGTTACAAAAAACTCGGCGCGACTCTCGGCGGCGGCGGAAGCAACCCCGCATGTAACCGTTTCGGATATGGTTTCGTTCAGGGCGCGAACGATGCGGCGAAATATAAATATGCCGATACCGATACGAAGATTGAAATACAGTATAGTTATCAACATGGATCGAATTTCTCTGCATCAACTGAACTTCAACAGCAAATCAGCGGTTGGTATGAAAAGGGTACTGAGGTAGTATTCGCTTGCGGTGGATCTATGTTCAGTTCTGTCGTTGCCGCTGCAGGGGCTAACAGTGATAAGAACCCGAAAATAATCGGCGTTGACGTCGACCAGGGACCGCTTTCCGAATACGTAATCACCAGCGCCGTAAAAGGACTTAAAGAATCCGTTCAGATAATTCTCGGCGAATATTATGACGGTCAATGGGATAGTAAACTCGGTGGTAAAACTTCCAACCTCGGAGCGAGCGATAACGCAACGGGATTGCCGACCAACGAAAGTTCTTGGAGATTCAATACCTTTACGGTAGCGGAATATACGACTTTGTTTAACAAAATTAAAGACGGCTCTGTAACCATTGACGCCGAAGTTCCTACGGACTGCAATAATGAAGATTGGCTTAAAGCGAAGAACTTTGAAAAAGTAACGATCACGTTTACTGCAGGCTAATTTATAAACCGTTAGAAAGGGCACGTATGCGCCCTTTCTTCATATAATGGTGAAATTTAGCGATTTTACCATTATATGAAGAAAGGTTGCGCGGAGGAAATATGAACGAAGATAATCTTGATAAAATAAAAGAAACGCCTTATGAAATCGAAATGCTCAATATAACGAAAGAGTTTAATGGTTTTAAGGCTAACGACGATATTACTTTACAACTTAAAAAAGGTGAAATCCACGCGCTTTTAGGTGAGAACGGGGCGGGGAAGTCCACTCTCATGAGCGTACTTTTCGGCTTATATCAGCCCGAAAAAGGTATTATAAAGAAATGCGGACAAGAGATTAAAATCAAAAGTCCGAACGACGCTACCGCTTTCGGGATAGGTATGGTACACCAACATTTTAAGTTGGTAGAGTGTTATACCGTTCTCGAAAATATTATACTGGGCGCCGAAACTACTAAATTCGGTATTTTGCTAAAAAAGAAAGCAAAAGAAAAAGTAGTGGCTTTATCCGAAGCGTACGGGCTTAATGTTGACCCCGACGCAAAGATCGAAGATATTACCGTCGGAATGCAGCAACGCGTAGAAATATTGAAAATGCTTTATCGCGATAACGAAATACTCATTTTCGATGAGCCTACCGCCGTTTTAACTCCGCAAGAAATCGACGAACTTATGCAAATAATGCGAAACCTCAAAGCCGAGGGTAAATCTATTTTGTTTATTACGCATAAGTTGAACGAAATTATGGCTGTTGCAGACAGGTGTACGGTTCTTCGTAAAGGTAAATGTATCGGTACGGTCGATATTGCAAATACCACGAAGGAAGAACTTTCCGAAATGATGGTCGGCAGAAGCGTTAAATTTGCAGTCGATAAAACCGAAGCAAAACCCGCCGGAACCGTATTGAGCGTTGAAAATCTTTGCGTAAAGAGCAAATTACATAAAAAAGACGCCGTGCATAACGTGTCTTTCAGCGTTCGCGCAGGCGAAATCGTTTGTATCGCCGGTATTGACGGAAACGGGCAAACGGAATTCGTTCACGCTTTAACGGGTTTGGATAAAACGGAAAGCGGGCGAATAATTCTTAACGACGAAGATATTACGCATAAAAGTATCAGATATCGCAATACGCACGGTATGAGTCATATTCCCGAAGACAGGCATAAACATGGGCTCGTTCTCGATTATTCGCTTGAGCAAAACATGGTGCTTCAGCGTTATTACGAACCCGAATTCAGTAAAGGCGGGTTTATCAGATTCAAGTCGGTTAAAGATTATGCCGAAAACCTTATAGATAAATTCGACGTAAGAAGCAGTAACGGGGCGAAATCGACCGCTCGCTCTATGTCTGGCGGTAATCAACAAAAAGCGATCGTTGCCCGTGAAATGGATAGAGCGCATAATTTACTCGTTGCCGTTCAGCCCACTCGCGGATTAGACGTAGGGGCGATAGAGTTCATACATCAACAAATAGTAAAATCGAGGGACGAAGGAACGGCTGTACTTCTCGTTTCTCTCGAACTTGACGAAGTAATGAATTTATCCGACCGTATTCTCGTTATGTACGAGGGCGAAATCGTCGGAGAATTGGATCCTAAGAAAACGACGGTACAAGAACTCGGCTTGTATATGGCAGGGGCGAAAAGAGATACCGTAAAGGGGGAAGCGAATGAATAAAGTTAAAGATTTTTTCAAAAAAATCGCGTTGTTTTTCAAAAGTTTATTTGTTTCCGTGAACGGGAAAGAACCCAAATTACTTACGGCGTTGAAAAAAATCGGTAAATTTTTCAAAGGGCTTTTCGTTAAGGTAGACGATAAAAAACCCGGCTTTGCGCGGTTATACGAAAAACCTGCCACAAAATCGATTCTCGCAAGTATTATCTGTATTCTGGCGGGAATTTTCGTCGGCTTTATAATTATGATTATATTGTCGTTCGTAACTAAAGATGATACCGACGCAATCGGCGGATTATTGACTATATTTACCGGTCCGTTCTCAAGCGGAACTTCGGCGTATATCGCTACGAATACCGGTGATATGATATTCTATTCGGTACCGATTATATTAACCGGTCTTTCGGTTGCAATTGCGTTCAAGACGGGTTTATTCAATATAGGCGCTCCCGGTCAATACCTGATGGGTACTATGTGCTCGCTTTTAGTTGCTTTGAACGTTCACGCAACGACTAAATTCGGTATGTTCGCGGTTTGGTTGCTTGCTTTGATTGCAGGAATCTTGGCGGGCGCATTGTGGGGTGCGATGACGGGCGCATTTAAGGCGTTGCTTAACGTAAACGAAGTTATCGTGTGTATAATGACAAACTGGATTGCCGCAAATATAGTAAGTTGGGTATTTTCATCGTGTAAATCACTGATCAATACTAACGGCGGTAAAACGGCTTACTTGGTAACGACGAAAACCACGGGGGCGTATACGCCCAAGATCGGACTGGATAAATTATTCCCGGGTTCGTATATCGATATGGGTATAATAATTGCGATAGTGTTGGCAATTATCGTGTATATAATTCTTAATAAAACCGTATTCGGTTACGAATTAAAAGCATGCGGGCATAATAAAGACGCTTCAAAGTATGCGGGAATGAATGAAAAACGAAATATCATTTTAAGCATGGCAATTGCGGGCGGACTTGCCGCGGCAGGCGGGGCGTTATATTATCTCAATCCGGGAATTGAATTCAACTACAAGTCCGCATACGTATCTTTGCCCGATCAAGGGTTTAACGGTATTCCGGTAGCGTTGTTGGCATCGAGTAATCCGATAGGCGTTATCTTTTCGGGATTATTTATGAGATATATATCGGTCGGCGGTGATAACCTTACGACTTATGGGTTTAATCGTTACGTCGCAAACGTAATAATAGCGATTATTATTTATCTTGCGGGATTCACTAAATTGATAATCGATTTACTTAATAAGAAAAGCGGTTCCGGCAAGAAAGATAAAAAAAAGAAAAAAGCGGAATCGCCGCAGGTGATCGAAAATGCTGCCGGCGTGGAGGGTAAATAAATGGTTTTTGTTATTCAGAATACTTTAATTTATGCAATTCCTCTTTTAGTCGTTGCGCTTGCGGGTGTTTTTGCCGAAAGAAGCGGTATCATCAATATAGCGCTTGAAGGTATGATGATTTTCGGGTCGTTCGTCGGAGCGATATTCGTTTCTGCTATGCAGAGAGCGAATTTGCTTGACGGGCATCCGCAAATAATGTATATTTTAGCGATGCTTGTTTCTGCGGCAGCGGGCGCAATTTTTTCATTGCTTTTGTCTTTTTCCGCAATTAACTTAAAAGCGGATCAGACGATAGGCGGTACGGCGCTGAATATGCTTGCGCCGGCATTATGTAACACGTTTGCGCTTGCTTTGTTTATGCAAGAAAAAATCGAAATGCCCAAATCGACCAATTACGCTTTCGTAAATAGTAATCTTAACGGATTCTTGCGTATATTCGCAGATAAGGCGTACATATCGACGTACGTAGCAATCGCCGTCTTCGTACTGCTTTCGTTATGGCTTTATAAAACTAAAACGGGTTTAAGAATGAGGGCGTGCGGCGAGCATCCTCAGGCGGCTGCCAGCGTCGGTGTAAACGTATATAAAATGAGATATCTCGGAACTACGATTTCTGGGGCTCTTGCAGGTATGGGTGGGTATATATATATCGCAACCACTTCTGCCGGTACGGCAGAGGCGTCCGTAGCAGGCATGGGGTTCTTGGCTCTTGCTATAATGATTTTCGGCAATTGGAAGCCCCTCGGAATCGCCCTCGGTTCGTTGCTTTTCGGCTTTTTGAAATGCCTTGGAGTTATGTCAAGTCAGATCGATTTTATGAAAAGTTGGAATTTACCGATGTATTTCTATAACATGCTTCCGTACGTTATAGTTCTCGTGGTGTTGGCTTTGACCGCCAAAAAATCGGGTTGTCCGAAAGCGGAAGGTATTCCTTACGATAAAGGAATGAGATAAAATTTCGTTAAATCGTTTTTTACGCCGCGAAAAGAATTTTCGCGGCGTAAATTACCGTTGACTATTTAAGATTGATATATTAAAATATATTCGGGTGAAATTATGAGAATGTACGATATAATCAAAAAGAAACGCGACGGCGGAAAACTTTCCGAAGCCGAAATCAACTATTTCGTTAAAGGATGTACGGTCGGTAGTATTCCCGATTATCAGATTTCCGCTTTATGTATGGCGATATACTTTCAAGGTATGGACCTGGAAGAAACTACCGCTTTAACCCTTGCAGTCAGAGATTCTGGCGAAAAACTCGATTTTTCAAATATCAAGGGTATAAGAGTAGATAAACATTCGACGGGCGGGGTAGGAGATAAAACGAGCCTCGTAATCGCTCCTATCGTCGCTTCGCTCGGCTTAAAAGTCGCTAAAATGAGCGGCAGGGGGTTAGGTCATACGGGCGGAACGGTAGATAAACTCGAATCGATACCTAATTTTAATACCGCTCTTTCTACCGAAGATTTTGAAAGAATCGTAAACGAAACGGGTATAGCGATAGTCGGGCAGACCGCTACGCTTGCGCCTGCCGATAAAAAATTATACGCGATTCGCGACGTTACGGCTACCGTAGACAGTATGCCTTTGATTGCAGCGAGCATTATGGGTAAAAAACTTGCCGCCGACGACGATTGCATAGTTTTAGACGTTAAAACCGGCAGCGGTTCCTTTATGAAGACCATCGAAGACAGTAAAAAGTTAGCAGAACTGATGGTCGGGATAGGTAAAAAAGCAGGTAAAAAAGTGCTTGCGCTCATAACGGATATGGACGTACCGCTCGGCAATGCGATAGGCAATTCTCTCGAAGTAAAAGAGGCGATTGCGACGCTTCACGGAAAGGGACCGAAAGATTTTACGGAAGTTTGTCTTGCGCTTGCGTCAGATATGCTTTACTTAGCGGGGCTCGGCACCGAAAACGAATGCAGAGTCTTGGCAAATAACGCAATAAAAAGCGGTAACGCATTTAATAAGTTCAGAGAGATGGTCGTGGCGCAGGGCGGCGACGTCAGCGTTATAGACGATCCTTCAAAATTCCCCGAGGCGAAGTATAAAGAAAACGTTTACGCCGAAAAGTCGGGCTATATTAGTAAGGTTGATACCGAAGGATACGGAATCGCAAGTCTTATGCTCGGCGCGGGCAGAAATGCGGTGGGCGAAAACATCGATTATTCGGCGGGTATCGTCTTAAAAAAGAAAACGGGCGATTTCGTGCGCGTAGGCGAGGCGATAGCGACGTTATACACCGACGACGAAACTCGTATACGCGAAGTTATACAAAGGTTTAACGACGCTACTTTTATATCCGACGAGAAACCGCAAAAAAGTAATCTGATTTTGGGAAGGATAGAGTAATATGGCTAAATTATACTTCAAGTACGGCGCAATGGGTTGCTCGAAAACGGCGCAGGCGTTAATAACGAAATTTAATTACGAAGAACGCGGAATGAAGGTTTTGCTTATAAAGCCGGCAATCGATACGCGCGACGGCGTTGATCTCGTAAAATCGCGAATAGGGCTTAAAGCCGAAGCGTACGCCGTAGATTCGCATGAAAATCTATACGATTTTTACACTAAAAAGCATAGTGATTGTAACGTGGTTATAGTCGACGAGTGTCAATTTTTAACTCCGGAACAGGTAGACCAACTCGGCGATATAGTTATAAAATTGTCCGTTCCCGTATTGTGTTTCGGTCTGGCGACCGATTTTACCACTCATTTATTCCCCGGTAGCCGACGATTATTCGAAATCGCCGAATCGATTTCGGAAATTAAGTCCGTTTGTAAATGCGGAGCAAAAGCAACCGTAAACGCGCGCTTCGACGATAACGGACACGTCGTGTATAAGGGCGAGCAGGTAGTTCTCGGCGGTAACGGCAGATATACGGCTATGTGCCGCAAGTGCTGGCTTAAAATCAAAGCCGAGCAGGAGAAAAACGGAATAATTTAACTATTTATTTACTAAGAAGCCCGTGGTGAACGAAAATTCGCTCTCCACGGGTTTTTTGGTCGTTTAAGTTTAATATATTCCTTCTGCAAGCATTGCGTCGGCGACTTTTTTGAAACCCGCAAGGTTTGCCCCCGCGACAAGGTCGTAACCCAAGCCGTATTCTTCCAAGGCGTCCGTTATTTGCTTATAGATGTTTTTCATTATGTAGTGTAGTTTCGCGTCGACTTCTTCTTTCGTCCAGGTAAGTCTTTCGCTGTTCTGCGTCATTTCAAGCCCCGAAGTCGCAACGCCGCCGGCGTTTGCCGCTTTGCTGGGACAAACCGTTACGCCGTGTTCCCTGAAATAGTCCATTGCTTCGAGTGTGGTTGACATATTAGATACTTCGTTTACGATTTTTACGCCCGCCGCAACCGTTTTCTTTGCGTCTTCGATAGTGATTTCGTTCTGCGTAGCGCACGGCATATAAATGTCTGCCTTTACGTTGCCCCACGGTTTTTCGCCCGCATGGAAAGGGAGGTTATACTTTTCTGCGTAATCTTTAATCGTTCCGGTAGTGCTTTCACGCATTTTAAGCAGATAATCTATCTTATCGCCGCTTACTCCGTCGGGGTCGTAAACGTAGCCGTGCGAACCCGATACGGAAACGACCTTTGCCCCGAGTTCGGTAAGTTTAAGACACGCGCCCCACGTTACGTTGCCGTAGCCCGAAAGAGCAAAAGTTTTGCCTTTTATATCTTCGCCGAAGTGTTTGAGTACTTCTTCCAAAAAATATACGGAGCCGTAACCGGTTGCTTCGGGGCGGATAAGACTTCCGCCGAAAGCCATTCCTTTGCCGGTAAGCACGCCGTTCTCATAGTGTCCTATTATTTTTTTGTATTGACCGAATAAATAGCCGATTTCTCTTCCGCCTACGCCTATATCGCCTGCGGGAACGTCAAGGTTGGGTCCGATATGGCGGTAAAGTTCGGTCATAAACGCCTGACAAAACCGCATTATTTCTATATCCGATTTACCTACGGGGTTGAAGTCGGAGCCGCCTTTTGCTCCGCCCATCGGCAAACTCGTCAGACTGTTTTTGAAAGTTTGCTCGAATCCGAGAAATTTAAGAATACCCTGGTTGACCGACGGATGAAAACGCAGCCCGCCCTTGTACGGTCCGATAGCGTTGTTGAATTGTATGCGGTATCCGCGGTTTACGTTATAATTGCCTTGCGCGTCTTCCCATACCACTCTGAACGAAATAATTCTGTCAGGTTCGACTATCCGCTCTAAAATACAGTGCTTGCGATAAAGTTCTTCGTTTTTTTCTATAGCCGGTTCAAGAGAAGTAAGAACTTCCGTTACTGCTTGCACGAATTCCGGTTCATTCGGGTTTTTCCTCTTAACCGATTCTATTACCGATTTCAGATATTCGTTTTTTAATTTCATAATTACGCTCCTTAGGCCTAAATCGGCGTCTTTTTACCTGTTAATTTTACTACGTAAAAAACTTGTTGTCAACATTATGTGAAAAAGACTTATTTTTGCTTTATTTTATATGAGATATAGTGTATAATTATGTTGACTTATGAACAGGACGCTTATAGTTATCGGCGGAGGCGAACTCCGCTCAGGAGAAACGTTGCCGATTGACGGCTATATTTGCGATTTGGCAAAAAAGCGCGCAGGCGACAGAAGGGCGATTGCGCTTTTCGTCGGTACCGCAAGCAAAGACTGCATGCCTTATTACAATACTTTTCATAAAGTATATACCGGCGTGTACGGATTAAAAACCGACGTTGCGCTCGTTTCGAGAGGGGAATACGACTTTGAAAAGTTAAAAGCCAAATTCGAAAGAGCGGACCTTATTTACGTCGGTGGCGGAGATACCGTCTATATGCTCGCCAAGTGGCGGGAAACCGGGCTTGACGAACTGATATTGTCGGCTTACGAACGCGGCGTTATTACTTGCGGACTTTCGGCAGGCGCGATATGCTGGTTTCGGTATATGTATACCGACGGACTTATGAGCGAAGGTGTTTCGGATAAATACGAGATAACGACCGCGCTCGGCGTTTTAAGAGGCGCGGCTTGCCCTCATTTTAACGAGCGGAAACCTGATTTTATCGAAGCGGCAAAGAAAAACGACGAAATCGGTGAATGGTATTGCCTTGAAAACGGCTCGGCTTTAAGATTTGAAAACGAAAATTTGAAAGAAGGCGTTTCCTGCGGAGGTAAAGCCTACCTCGCGAGAAAAAACGGACCCGAAGTTGATTTTACTGAGATTTTCACATTTAACTTAGGATAAAACAACTGATTTCATATAATTTTCACAATATTGGTTTATTGTGATAATAAGTGAGATATATAATACAGACAACAGAGAGGTGAAATATGTACAAAATACTTATCGTTGACGACGAACCAAAAATCAGAGAAGTTCTTGCCGAATACGCAGAGTTTGAAGGGTATGAATCCGATCAGGCAGGCGACGGCATGGAGGCGGTTGCCAAATGCAGACAAAACGACTACGACATTATTATAATGGATATAATGATGCCTAAACTCGATGGTTTTTCAGCCGTTAAAGAGATAAAGAAGACGAAAAATATCCCCGTAATTATGCTTTCCGCCCGCGGCGAGGAGTATGATAAATTGTTCGGTTTCGAAATCGGGGCGGACGATTATGTCGTAAAGCCGTTTTCGCCGAAAGAAATAATGGCGCGTATCAACGCCGTAATGAAACGCAGAACCAAAGTCGACCCGACCAATTCTCGCGAAACGATTAAATTCGAAGGTCTTGAAATCGATATGGTCGGCAGAAACGTTTATGTGGACGGACAGAAGGCCGTACTTACGCCTAAGGAATACGAACTCTTATTCTACATGGTGAAGAATTCGGGTATCGCGCTTTCTCGTGAAAAACTTTTGTCCGACGTATGGGGATACGATTTTTACGGTGACGACAGAACGGTTGACACTCACATAAAAATGCTTCGCAGTAACTTAAAAGAGTACAGAAAATTCATTATAACTCTTCGCGGTATGGGTTATAAGTTTGAAGCATGAAAAATTTTCAGAGGAAATTAAAGTACAGCATGTGGCTGTACTTTCTTCTCTTTACGATTTTGGTGGTAGGGTGTATCTGGATATTCCAGATATTCTTCGTCGAAGGTTACTATCAGAACAAAAAATTAAAAGAAGTATACAATTACGGTCGTGCGATTTCGCAATTGACGGTCAATACTCCTGCGTTTAACCAAAAGCAAACGAAGTGCAGAAATTCCGGGATTGACGTCTACGTCGTAGATAACGAACTTAAGTCGTGCGTAAACGACGCAAGCGCTTTGACTGACCAAAAAAAGAAGTTATTTTCTTCTGTATTAAGGCAATACAATATTAACGAAGGCGAAGTTTGCCGTACAATCAGCCCCGATAAAACCACTTCCGGATATATTTATTACGTTAATAAAATACCGACGGAAGAAGTCGGGGTTGAAAGATTCGTTATTCTTTTAGCCAGACAAGAGATTCTGACCGAGGTCGTACATATAATAAGGTGGCAATTCCTGATTATAAGTATAATAGTTTTAGGCGTCGGATTCATTCTTGCGTGGTGTATCGCGAATAAACTTACCAAGCCGATTTCGGAGATGTCCGTAACCGCGGATAAATGGGCAAAAGGCGACGAAAGCGTAGTATTTGAACCGAAAAGCAAGTATTACGAAATTGTCGAACTCGCCGACGCTTTGAACTATGCCAAAGAGGAAATACTGAAATCAAGGGCTCTGCAAAGAGATTTACTTGCCAACGTTTCGCATGATTTAAGAACGCCGCTTACCATGATCAAGGCTTACGCCGAAATGATTAAAGATATTTCGGGCGACAATAAGCAAAAGCGAGATAAACACACCAAGGTAATTATCGACGAGGCTGACAGGCTTACGATGCTCGTAAACGACATTCTGAATTTGTCCAAATTGCAGTCTTCCGTCGAAGGGCTCGATAAAAAAGAAATAAACCTATCCCAACTCACCGAAAAGGTAATCGACAGGTTTTCTGATTACGTCGAAAATCAAGGCTATAAAATCGAAGAATACGTCGCTCCTAATTTGCTCACTTGCGTAGACGAGCAGAAAATAGAACAGGTCATCTATAATCTGCTGGGCAACTCAATAAATTATACGGGCGAAGATAAGACCGTAAAGGTATACCTTACGGCTGAAAAAGACAAGATTTTACTTGAAATAATCGATTCGGGCAAGGGGATTTCGGAAGAAAAACTCGCGACCATCTGGGAAAGATACTACAGATTTTCCGAAACGAATACTCGCCCCGTAAAAGGAACGGGATTGGGTCTTTCGATAGTAAAAGCGATTCTCGACGCGCACGGAATAACTTTCGGCGTCCGAAGCAAAAAAGATTGCGGCACTAACTTTTACGTCGAATTCGACAGGATAAAAAATAATGAATAACGATTATTTAAGAGTAAACTCGAAAGAACGCGACGATGAAATAAACGAAGCGAGTTTTACTTCAAAAAAGAGCGAACCTCGTTCCGTTAAAGACGAAGAGCAAAAAATAACGCTCTTTTCGTTACTCAAGCGCGGTAAGGTAAACGAACTCGGTTGGAACGGTCCGAAGACGAGAAATATATTCACAATGCTGCTCGTTTCGGTATTGTTTTCGGTCGTTCTGTATTTCGTGGCAACGGTAAGTTATTCCATTGCCGCGTTAATAGCGGCTATTTGCATAGACGTTATAGCGTTACCTTTATGTTTAATCGTCTTTTTTTACGAGTTGAACGTAATGAGAAACGTCGGGATATTCGAAATCGGTATCGGAACTTTGATCGGAGCATTGTACTATTTAATAATTATGCTCATTGAAAGTCCGTTGAAAGAAAGATTTACTTTCGGATATGCGTCTGCAAATATCCATACGGGAATAATTACGATTATCGAAGATATACTTTTGTTTTCAATTGCGCATTTGTGCGCACGTTTATTCAAAAAGGACTGTATTTTCGGCACGATTTTGATCGTAACGTGCGTTTTCGGCGGATATATAGTTGCAGATACTTTTACTGAAATGGTCAACGGCTTGTTTGTCGGCGAAACGACGGGCGTGCTTAAAATTTATATCAATAAGGATTCTGCCGAATTCAATACAATGATTAAAAATTTTATGCCGACGCTGATAAAAGAAGGCGTAATTATGAGCGCGCTTATGTGTTTCTGGACCGTGATATGCGGAGCGTTGGTCGGAATTTTACTTTCTCCGGTAAGAAAAAAGTATTTCAGCAATCCTACCGTCTACGCATTGTTTTGCATAGTGGTTGCCATGCACGTAGCGGTTTCTTTGGAATATTCCTACGGTCCGCTTACGGTATTGATATATTGTCTTACCATTTTCGTTTCCGCGCTGTTAGCAATAAAACTACTGAATTATGCCGTTGCGATAACGAACTTTTCGGTCGCTAACGAAGAAAAATACGACTAAAATTACGTTAAGCGGGCTGCTTTCTACCAAGTAGAAAGCAACCCGCTTTTGCTGTAAATTTATTTATCGTCAAGTCCGTAAAAGGTATCCGAAAAATTTTTAAGCGCGTATTTTTCGTCGCCCATGGGTTGTCCCGCTCTTCTGTAATCGTGTCGGTCGCAAAACTTCAAAAGGTTATCTGAAAGTGTCGAAAGTCTTCTGTTTTGTACGGTATAGAGCGTTTTCAGATACTCTTTACGGCTTCCGCCTGCATAAGCGGAATACTCCAGTAATCTTGCGTAATGCTCCTCGCAGAACCCGTTACCGGATAAAACGTCGTCCTTAAACGACGATTTCGACGAGTACACTTCCGCAATTGTCTTGTAATATCTTATCAGATGCTCGTCCAGATATTTGCAAATAACGCAGGTCGAGCCTTTATCGAGTATTTTTTGCGCCTGTTTTTTTGCTTGTTTCGTATTTTTTGCAATTTCTACGTCTTTCATCACGGTATTCGTTATCGTTGACGCCTGCAATGCCAGACCGAGTTTCGAGCGCATAGAGTAGAGCAGGGAAAAATGACGACAGCAAAAACCGAGTTCGTTTACTTCCGCCCGCGTATGGTCTTCCATAACTCCTTCGCCGAGATATTGTTCGGTGAGTCTTACGTCAACCGAGTGTTTAATACGGCAAACGGGGCAATCTTTGCCGCCGTCGAAATGCTCTTTTATAAGCATAGTTCCTATATGATAGTTCATCAGTCTTTTCTTCCCGTAAGATGACCTTCCGGGTTCAACCCCGCAAAATCGTTTTGTCTTAACGCTTCGTATAAGGTCAAAGCTACCGAGTTCGAAAGGTTAAGACTTCGTAAGTTTTCCCACATGGGAATACGTAGCGTGTTTTCGTAGTGCTTTTCAAGCAGGGGTTCGGGCAGCCCGTGAGTTTCTTTGCCGAATACGAGGAAATCTCCGTCTTTGAAATTTACGTCCGAATACCTTTTCGCTCCTTTCGTAGATAAAAAGTAAAAATTCGCGATGTCTTTGTACTTTTCATATAATTCGTCGAACGAATCGTAATATCTCACGTCTAAATACTGCCAGTAATCGAGACCGGCTCGTTTTAACGTCCGATCGGATATTTCAAAGCCGAGCGGTCTTATAAGATGCAGTACGGAGTGCGTTGCGGCGCACGTGCGGGAAATATTACCCGTATTTTGCGGGATTTCGGGTTCTACCAAAACTACGTTAAACATTTTTAATTCCTTTCGAATCGTATTTTTACGGTTTTTAACGCGTACTCTCTAAGAGGTGTAAGCGTATAAATTCCGCCTTTGTCTTTTTCGGTCAATCGTCCGTTCGGATCGGCGCAAATCGTTTCGTTTTCTCCGGTAAGTATAACCGGCAAGCCTAAAAGATATGAATACGCGCGAATTACGATCGCGCTCGTGTCTTTTATTTTGTTTTTGGTAACAGCAACAATCGCTTCCGCCCCGCAAACCGCAAACGACTTCATCAGTTCGTACGATAATATGTCGTCGCCGACGGCAAGACCTATTTTCCCGCATTGTAAATCGTATAGTTTTCCGTTTGCGCCCGGCATATACGGGGTGTCTGAGTAAGATTCGGTCATGTCGCTGATACCGAGTAGTTTCCCGTTTTCAAAAACTGCGGCGGAATGTTTGATTATTCCGTAATTATCGGTGTCGATCGCGTATATAAGCGCGCCGCCGTCTTTCGTTGCTTCGGCAAAATTTTTAAGCGTGTTCGTTTCGCCGCGCAATTCCTTGGAATAGTTAATTCTTTCGTTTGCTCTGAAACCGACCGCGAGTATATCGAAACGATCGCCGTTTAACTCGTCGAATGTAAAATCGACGCTCCCTTTGAGAGTTTTAATCTTCAAAAATATATTCTCCGCTCTAATAAACTATGAAAGCGAAGAAAAATATGTGATTAGCCGAAAAAACCCGTTAATTCTCGTTTTATTTCGTCGGTTGAATTCAGCGTCAGAACTTTTTGTTTAAGTTCCGCGGAGTTTTTTTCGCCTTTTAAGTATAAACAAAGTTGTTTGCGGAAGGTTACGGCTACAGTCCTGTCGTCGTATACCGTTTTTAGTAAATCTATGTGTCTGAAAATCAAATCTTTTTTATCGGCAGAGTAGGGATTATTCAGTATTTCCGCGAACAGCCATGGTTTTTCGAGAGCGCCTCTCGCAAGCATAACGCCGTCTGCGCCCGTTTCCGTCATAACCTTGTCTGCGTCCTCTTTCGTAAAAATTCCGCCGTTTGCTATTACGGGGATTTTGACTTTTGCAACTATTTTAGCGATTTCTTCGCCGTGAATATCGCCCGCGTAAATTTTTTCTCTCGTCCTTCCGTGTACGGTTATCATATCGGCGCCGCCGTTTTCAAGCGCGGTTGCGAATTCTAAGCCGTTAATCGAATTTTCGGTTAAGCCGATTCGCATTTTGCAGGTTATCGGTTTACCGGATTTTTTACACCCGGCAACTATTTTTTCGGCAAGAGAAGGGTTTTTCAAAAGCGCGCTCCCTTCGCCGTTCTGGTAAATTTTAGGCATAGGGCAACCGAAATTGATGTCTATTACGTCGAAATCGCAAAGAGGCGGGCGTTTAATCGCTTCGAGCATTATATCGGGAGCGTTGCCGAATATCTGCGCGCATGAAATTTTCTCGCCGTCGGTTTTTTTCAACAGAATTTTCGTGTTTTCGTTATCGTATAAAATACCTTTGCAACTTACCATTTCGGTAAAGGTAAGTCCAGCGCCGTAATCCGAGCAGATTTTTCGCATTGCAAAATCCGAAAAACCGGCAAGCGGAGCAAGAAATGCGTTATTATCGGTTTCAAAAGATCCTATTTTAATTCGTTTGAGTTGCACCTGTTCGTTTTAACTGCCTTTTTAATATACATATAATATACAGCAATTCGCCGAAAATCGCAATCAAATAACAGGATATATCCGAATAAAGAGCGCCGAAAATATTTATTGCCGGAATATTCAGAAAAATTATTTCGACTACGGCTTTCAACGTAAGGCCCGCGCCCAGAAATAAACATGATGCGTAGGGTTTATTAAGTCCTATAAGAACTGCCGACGACGTTTGTACGAGAGATAAAAGACACACGTTGATTGCCGAATAAGACAGAAGTTTGCTTACGATTGTTGCGTCGGCGGTCGTAAAACCGCCGAATAATATCCGCGTTATCAGAGGGGATAAAATCGCGATTATCGCCGAGAATAAAGATGCGGGGAATATAGTAACCGCTATCGCTTCGACTATTTTCGATTTTGCGGATTTGTAATCGCTTTTTGACGCAGCCGAAGAGATTTGCGGTAAAGCCGAAATTGCCGCTCCGTAGCATAAAGCGACCGGTACGCCGATAACCGATTCGACGCTGCCCGTATACAGACCGTATAAAGCGGCGGCTCTTGAAGAATATCCGCCTATTATATTTATAATCGTAAAACTGTCGAAAACCCTCGCAATCGGAAGCATTACGGCAGACAAAGTTATCGGAAATACCGTCGAAACGATTTTGCGCGCGGAATAATTTATTTCTTTTGATTTGTATGATACGTTATTTTTTTTAAGTCCGGAAAATAAATAAGCCGTAGCGATTATTTCGCTGACGGTAACGCCGAAACATGCAGCCGCGCCCGCCAGAGCATAGTCGGCTTTGAACAGATAGCAAAGAAATAAACCGATTGTGAGTTTTATCGATTGTTCGACCACCTGCGATGCCGCGGTAGGGAACATATCGCCTCCGCCTTGAAAATAACCGCGCGCGCACGCTATTGCGGATACGAACGTAACGGCGGGCGAAAGGGCGATATAAGCGTATCTGGCTTCGGGAATGCCTTGAAATGACGATAGCGGTACGGATAGCAGACAGAGCGCGGTAGTTCCGAGTAGTCCCATAGGAAGAAAAACCGACAAAGATCTTGCAAGTACTTTATCTGCGGGTTCGCCCGACGAAATCAGTTTGGCAACCGCAGACGGGATACCGCTTGACGAAAGCGTCAGCAAAAGAGCGTATATCGGGAAAACGGTTTGGTATATTCCCAAACCGTCCGCTTGCAATATATTCGTCAAAGGTATTCTGTACAAAGCGCCGAGGATTTTCGCGATCAGCCCCGCGCAAGATACCACTATTGCGCCTTTTACAACCGAATTTTTTGTACTTTCGGATTCTCTCATGATTAAAAATGCGACGCAAGAAAATCGGCGGAAAGCGAGGTAAGGCTTATATCTAAAGAGGTTATTTGCTGATCTTTGCATTTATCCGCCAATATTATGCCGCCCAAAACGTCGTTTTTAGTTTTTACGGGCATAAAGATTTCGTTAAAAAAACCGTAATTTTCGCCGTCGGTAAGTTCGAGCGGCTGTTGTCCGTCGATTTGGTTGACGACGACTGTTTTTTCACCGCTCATTAATTTTCCGATTGCCGACGATATTCTTCTCGAAATAATTTCTTTTACGCCTGCTCCGTTTCCGGCAATATACGAATCTCTGTCGCAGATCAAAACCGTATGTCCGGTTCGGGTTGCAAGCGTTTGCGCGATTCCGTCGGACAGATCGTCGGAGTTAAGAAGGGGTGAATACTTTTTAAGCACTATTTCTTCTCGTTCGACGTAAATTTCCATGGGGTCGCCTTCGTTGATTTTTAACATTTTGCGTAATTCTTTCGGAATTACTATTCTGCCAAGCACGTCGACGCGCCTTACTATTCCTGTAGATTTCATATCGCAAACAGTATTTGCAGAATAAATTATACTATACGCGGCGTTATCGTTTCTCCACGACAAAGCGACCGCCACACCTTTCAGATGTGGCGGTCGCTTTGTTGGTGGGGGCGGTAGGGCTCGAACCTATGACCTCTACCATGTCAAGGTAGCGCTCTAACCAACTGAGCTACGTCCCCGCAGATTCTTCAATATAATAGCAGATTTTATCGCTTTTGTAAAGAAAATTACGCTATAATTTACCGGATTTTTGTATTTTTATTAAAAAGTTTGATAATTACGGAAATAAATATTACGATTTGCCGTATAAGCGACAAAAGATTAAGCGATGTGGAGAGTAGAGCAGTAAATTTTACGCAATCTCGCAAAAAAATAACGGTCTATAAGAAAAAACTTATAAACCGCTATCCGTCTGGTAGCCCCAAGCGGAATCGAACCGCTGATTTCGCCGTGAGAGGGCGACGTCTTAACCGCTTGACCATGAGGCCGTCTGTCAACGCTTGATAATAATATCATATAATTCGACTTTTTGCAATCGTTTTTCGTCGTTTTATCGAATTTTCTTTCCGTAAAATCGCAAATAACGCAAAACACGCGAAAAAATACGAATACTATCCTGCCTGTGCCGTTCAAGAGTATAATCAACCCGCTTTATTGCAGGTGGGTGCGCTGCTTCCCGAATCCGTTTTCCCGTAATTATATGGTCTGCACGCAAGACACGACCGCGGGCATTTGCGTATCGGGACAGACGAAAGCGCTCCCTTATTTTGATTTGTGGATACGATAAAACTCTTGTGGCGAACACCGCAGGATACCTTTTCGCGTTCAAAGCCTGACAAGAATAATACGAACCTTCATAGTTCGTATTATTCTCGTTTGGCATAGTATAGCAAATTATTTTATTTAACGCAAATATATATGACGTCGGAAATTGACATTTTATAAGTATTTTATTAAAATGTTATCGAGGTGTGTATTATGAGAGTTAAGGTATTAGGCAAATACGGACCGTATCCTAAAAACGGAGGCGCGACGAGCGCGTATCTTTTAACTTCGGATTCGGCGACGGTGGCGTTTGAATTGGGAGCGGGGGCGTTTGTCCGACTTATAAATTCGGCAGACATATCGAAGTTGGACGCCATAATAATTTCACATTTTCATTTCGACCATTGCAGCGACGTCGGGGTTTTAGGTTATTATCTTTTACGGCTTTCGGCTGCGGGTAAGGTAAATTTACCTGTTAAACTATATTGTCCCGAAAGCGACAGTCCGCTTTTAATTGCCTTCAAGAATATGAAGGCGTTTGACGTTATAACCGTCGGCGACGGACAAGAAATCCGTATTAAAGATTTATCGCTGAAGTTTTATTCGGTCAATCATCCCGTTCCTTGTCTTGGGTTTACCGCTTACGACGGTTCTCGGACGTTTGCCTACGGCGGTGATTCTAACGAATGCGAAAATCTTGAAAGATTGGTTGAAAATGCAGATCTTGCGCTTTTAGACGGCGGGTTTCTTGAAAAAGACTGGACGAACGCAAAGCCGCATTTGAGTATTATAAAATGCGCCGGACTTGCCGAAAAATACTCAGTTAAAACAATAATTTCTCATATAAATCCGGAATATGATGAAAAAGATATAATAAGCGAGGCTGTTTCCGTTTGCGATAACTGTCTGGTTGCCGGGGAGGGTGAATCGTACGAAGTCTGAAATACAAAAGAAAAAACGTAAAATACTCAATTTCAGACCGCTCGTAATTATCGCTCTTTCGCAAATAATCGCAATAATTTTTGCGCGTTATATTCCGGTTTTAGGCGTATGGGCAAGAATAATTCCTTTTCTTATAGTGGGTTTCGGTTTCACGTTATATTTCCTTATTTTTCGCAAAGGAAATAATCTTCTTATCGGATTAATCGCGATTGCGAGTTTACTTACGACGTTTTTCGGAGGTTTTTCCATTGAAAATTCCGTAAACGAAGTGAAAAATGGCGCGTGCAAAAGCGGAGATTATACGGTTGAAGGCGTTATAAGCTACGTAAGTTATTTCGACGGTAAGTATAATTATCGCCTGAACGAGTGTACCGTCGACGGACGCGATACGGGCAATATCGCTCTGTACGGCATCGAAGAAAAGTACGACGTATGCGACGTCGTCGAATTTGAAGCGTTCGTATACGGAGCGAACAGCGTAAAAGACGGTAAATATTCCGATTACGTGTTGAACGGAATTTCTTCGATAGGAAAGCCGAACGGAGATATTAAAAAAATCGGCGTTAAGAAATCGGTAAAATATTCGTTTCGTAAATTTGTAAACGAAAGACTTTCGTCTATGAGCGATACGTCAAAAAATATTGCGGTAGGTATGATATGCGGCGATACCGCTGCTCTTAAAGATAACGCCGTGATTTACAGAACGGCGGGCATCGCCCACGTTTTCGCGGTTTCGGGTATGCATGTGGGACTTTTATGCGCATTATTGTCTTTATTAACGAAACCTATACCGATAAAGAAGGTATATAAGTCGATTATCGTTATATTTGCATTATTTACGTATTCATGGGCATGCGGGTTTTCGGCGTCTTCGTTACGCGCTGCGATAATCTGTTCGGTTTACTTGATCGTAGGGACGGCGTACGAAAAGAAAGATCCTCTGAGCGCATTGTCGGTGGCGAGTATTACGGTCTTACTTATGAATTCGCGCGATCTGTTCAATGCGGGTTTCGTGTTGTCCTTTTCGCTGTGTCTCAGTCTGATAACGCTTTCTCCCGCCGTTACCGCTCTGATGCACTGCGAATCCGAAAAATTAAAAGGAAACGTCGGCGCGATAGTTGCGGCGCAGGCGGTCGCTATGCCTTTGTCCGTTTGTTATTTCGGTTCTTTTCCGCTCGTTTCGATCGTCGCTAATTTTATTATAGTACCGGTCGTCGTTATTTGCTTTTTTGCGTGTATTATCGGGCTGGGTTTGTCGCTTGTAATTCCGCCGTACGCCGCGAATTTCGTCGCGGATAATATGTTGAGCGGAATAGATTACTTTACGGGGTTGCTTGCAAAGTCGAACGCCGCGGTCACCGTTTTCCCCTTGTGGGCGATGGCTATATACTTTATTGCGCTGTCGGTTGCGTCGGACTTAATCTGCGTAAACCGCAAAATTAAACTCATGTCTGCGGTAACGGCGGTTTCTTTGGCTTTCGTTACGGTTTTATTATGATAAAATAATTGCTTTTTATCGTCAGAAATGATAAAATATAAGCAAATGAAATTTCGCGAACTTAAAAAAAGTTTAATAGACAACGTCGCTCCGATTTATCTCGTGTGCGGCGACGACGCGTTTTTCGTCGAAAACGCTGCGAGATTGATTGAAGAACGGTGCGTTAAAATACCCGAAATAAATCTCACTCGCTTTGAAAGTTCCGTAATAAAAGAAGATTTCGGCAGTTTCAATTCCGCGCTTTTCAGTTGTCCGTTTATGAGCGAGAAAAGGGTGGTTCTGTTAAAGGAATTTTATCCTGCCGTCGCGGAAATCAACAAATTAAAATCGTATTTCGAAAACCCCTGCGACAGTACCGTTCTGGTAATTTGCAACGTATCGGCAAGCGAATCGCTGAAAAAACTGCCTAACGTGACTTACGTCGATTGTTCCAAGGGTGACGAGGCGCTTATAAGAGCGTGGATAAAGAACCGGGTTTCAAAGGAAAATATGACCGTTACCGACGGCGCGATTAAGACGATAACTGATTATTGTTCGTCTGATATGACGAGGGTAAACGGAGAGACCGAGAAACTGATCGCATATTGTCTGAATCAAGGAAAGATAACCGAAGACGACGTCGCTGACGTTTGCGTTAAAGAAACCGATTACAGGCTTTACGAGATAGTCGAGTTTATTGCGAACAAGAATTACGATAAAGCGTATTCGTCTTTTACGGAAGCAATAAACGCTTCGCAGGACGGGCAAAAGTTGTTCGTGTCGTTATACTATTATTTCAGAAGACTGTTGTACGCTTCGCTGTCGACGGCTTCGAACGCAGAGATTGCAGACGCGATAGGCGTAAAAGAGTACGCCGTAACTATTGCCAAAAAACAATCGAAAGCGTTTTCACCTAAAAGGTTGCTGAATATCGTGGACGAGTTATCGGCGCTCGACGCAAACTTCAAGACGGGCAAAATCGAGCAGAGTTCCGCAGTAATGAACGGCGTATTCGAAATACTGTTGGGTTAACTATTAAGTATTCGATTGCATATAATTTTAAGGAGCAGCAGATGGATATCGCTAAAATATTTGAAAATTTCGCAAAATCATTTACAGACAAACCGTTTTCATCCTGTCTGACGATCGCGGCGTTGTTCTTATTGTTTTTCTTTGCGATAAGCGTATTATACAGAAACAACGCTAAATGGCTGATCTTCGCATTTATCGCGTTTATACTCGCTACCGGTTGCATTTTTGTAACCATTAAAGACAAAAGAGAAATAGAAAGATATTTGTATCTGCTGATTCCCGCGCTGTGTATAGTTGCGGAAACAGGGCTTTTTGCAACCGAGATAAAAAGAGATATATGGGAAACCTTCACTAAAAAGAGCGGAGAAATCAGACACGTCGAAAAGGGTTCGCCTAAAAAGAACACCGCCGACGCGTGCATTGACGAGATAATCAAGGCGTTGCAGAATATGTCTAAAAACGACGTGGGCGCTATTATTATTCTTGCGAACGATAATTTGCCGAGAGCCATTATCGAAAGCGGCGTGGTCGTAGATTCCGATATTTCATCCGCTTTGATCGAGAGTATTTTCTTTCCGAAAACACCGCTTCACGACGGGGCAATGATTATAAACGGAACTAAAATTCTCGCTTCGGGCTGCTTCCTTCCGCTCTCACAGGAAACAAATATTCCCAAAGAACTCGGTACGAGGCACCGCGCGGGTATCGGTATAACCGAAACCATAAACGTAACCGCTTTGATCGTATCCGAAGAAACGGGTATTATTTCGATAGCGCAGGGCGGTAAAATTAAACGTTACGCCGACTCCGAAATGCTTCGTCAGACTCTCAAAGAATATTATTGGCAAGAATTTTTACCGCATAAATAAGGAGAACGAAAACTATGAAATCCGAAAGAAAAGAAACTACGGGCGCAAAAGTTGTAAGAACCGTAATAAGCGCGGTTATCGCTCTTGCTTTGGCAATATTCGTATTCGTGGTAATCAAGGCTTGATTAAAGCGGTAAAATTCGGCGGTACTTCGATGGCGGATGCAAACGCCTTTCGAAAAGTCGCCGACGCGATACGCATAGAAGAAGACGTTAAAATTATAGTCGTTTCTGCAGGCGGTAAGACCGTCGCTTATCCTAAAATTACCGATATGCTTCTTACCGCTTACACAAAAATTCAAAGCGGAGAAAGCATTAAAAAGTCGTTTAACGCTGTTTTTGAAAGAATAAAGCGATTAAAAGAAGACTTGCAATTAAAATTGAATTTAGAAAACGAACTAATGAAAATCGAGGTCGGTGCAAATGACCCCGATTTTATTATATCGCGCGGAGAGTATTTGTATTCTTTGATGTTTTCTGAATTTATCGGAGTCGCGTTCGTGGACGCGCAAGATATTTTTAAGTTCTGCGGCAACGGCGCAATAAACGAAGAATATACATGTTTTAAGATCAGAGAAAAATATAGATCACTCGGTAAATTCGTTACGGGCGGATTTTACGGCTTAGACGACTCGGGTAAGATCAAAACTTTTTCCAGAGGAGGAGGGGACGTCAGCGGGGCGATAGCGGCAAAAGCAATAAATGCCGATTTGTTCGTTGATTTTACCGACGTAGAAGGGGTTTACGCATACGACCCTAAAATTATAGCCCAAAAGTCGCCGATACCCGAAATTTCTTACACGGACTTAGAAAATATGGCAAAATTCGGGGCGAACGTAATTCATCCGGAAGCAGTTCGGATTCTCTCGGTATCCGAAACGAATACCGTTATAAAAAATACGTTTCATCCTCGAAAACGCGGCACGTTTATATGCAAAAATCCGAAAGAAAAATACTTTGCGGCAGCAGCGAAAGACGACTGCGCTTATATTAAAATTTCATGCGAAATAAACGTTAAAAATTTGCTTCCCGAACACGGACGGATCGGAATTTTATGTAAACCGAACGAAGTCATCGCCGTTTACGACGGACAAATCGATTTATCGAATGAGTTAAAGCGAAAAGGATTACGCGTTGAAACCGATTCGTCGGTTACCGTATTTTACGTTTCGTTAAGCGACTCGACGTCGCGATTTATAGAATCGATAAAATTCAAAGTTAAAATTTACGCCGTTTTTCAAGTCGTCGGCGGATATATAATAGCAATTCCGTCGAAAGAAAGAAAAATTGCGGAAGAGACGATTCGACAAGTAAAGAATAGCGAATAAAAATTACGAATCATAGAGTTTTTTCTTGCGTTTTTTTCGCCTGAAGTGTATAATTTAGAAAAAAGGCGAGGTAGAAAGAATGTTAAAAGGCGTTCCGAAGTTAGTAAGTCCAGAACTTATTAAAGTTCTTTGCGAAATGGGTCATGGCGACGAGATAGTTATTGCAGACGGTAATTTCCCCAGCGAAACTTGCGGTCAGAGAGTGGTTCGCGCCGACGGATTGGGAGGGGTCGAAATTCTCGACGCCGTCCTTTCTCTTATTCCGCTTGACACGTATTCGGACGAAAATTTTATGTTGATGCAAACCACCAACGGGGATCCGACTCCCGAAATTTGGGCAAAGTACGACAAAGTGGCGAATAAACGCGATAAAAACGTCAGAAAAGCGGAAATAGAGCGTTATGCGTTTTATGAACGGGCGAAAAAAGCCTACGCCGTTATCGCAACCGGCGAACAGGCGATATACGCTAATATAATTCTTAAAAAAGGCGTAATAAAATAAACAAAAAGCGTACGACTTTTCGTACGCTTTTATGCGGATATGGCGGAACTGGCAGACGCGAAGGATTTAGGATCCTTTGGATTTTCCGTACAGGTTCGATCCCTGCTATCCGCACCAAACAAGAATAAAACGAACCTTGATGAAAAGTCAAAGTTCGTTTTGTTTTTTATAAGAGATTATTCGTACTAAAAATCAAACTATAAAAACATTACAACCTTTAACCGAGTGTTCTAAACGCTCGGTTTTTCTATGTCGTTTTGCCGTCTGCATTCTTCGTCGAACGACGAAATTTTTCGCCTTTCGTCTGCGTTTGACGTTTTATAAGACGAAAACTGTAAAAGCGACGGGGGTCGCAAAAATTTTATGAGTCGATATTTTGCTTTATATTCTTTTTATGCGGTGTCGTTCCGTAATACTTTTTGAATAATTTATGAAAATAAGACACGCTTTCAATCCCGATTTTTTCGCATATTTCCGGAATGGTGTAATCGGTAGCCCAAAGAAGGTATGCGGAATAATTGATTTTTAATTCGTTGATTTTTTCGGTAATGGTAATACCGAAATTTTCTTTGAATTTTTTACTGGCGTAAGATTTATTATATCCGAGTTGCTCGTAAAATATGTTTACGGCGTTCGGATGCGCAAAACACGCCGTAAGAATTATGTTGCACTTCGACGCGAATTCGTTACCGGTATAATCGGTATCCTTGTTGGAAATAATCAGACGGCTCAATAACGAAATTACCAAACAATAATTATATTTTTTCATTTGTTCGGTATTTTGCGACATTATATACGAAGAAACGCTTTTTTCGAAATTTTCCATATCGCTTTGCGTAAACTCGTATTTAATAAAATGCTCCCGATTTAATTTATCTATTATTCCCGGATCGATTAAGTTACAGCACTTTTCGAAAATATCGGCAGAGATCATATTGTCCCTGTGAATACAACTTTGCCCCGGGATTCTTTTGAAGTTATGAGCGTGATACGGCGCAATAATAACGGCGTCTCCGGTTTTCAACAAAATCGATTTTCCTTCGGCTTCGTGATAAATATTACCTTCGTTAACGTAAAAACATTCGTAAAACTTATGCGAATGAACGTGTTGATCGTCTGAAGAAGTCAACTTTGTACTAAACGGCAAGTCGTAAATATCTAAAATTTCCATTTTAACTCCTTTTTATCAGTATATATTGTATTCGTGAAAAAGTCAATGAAAAACAAACAGAGAACACTTTTTTACAAAAATTATATATTGACACCGGAAAAAGTAAATGCTAAAATGAAAAAAGAAGAACAACAAAAAGTCGTATTGTTAACAATAGGACTTGAGGAGGAGAAAATGAAAAAAATTTTTGTATTGTTGACGGCTATCGTCGTTTTATGCGCGGCGAGCATTATTTCGGGGTGTAACGCTTCCGATGCCGGGCACACGCATAAATTCGCCGACGAGTTTACCTGTCACGACAGACATTGCATCGTGGAAGGGTGTAATTACGTGAAAAAAGCGACGACGGAACACGTTTACGCGGATGAATTTACCTGCCATGACAGGGTATGTACGGTTTGCGGCGACAAGAGTATTGCGACTACCGAGCATCAATACGGCGAATGGGTGGTCGTTCGCGAACCCGCCTGCGAACTTAAAGGCGTCAAAACGCGCGAGTGCGGTTGCGGAGCAATCGACGAAAGCGATATTCCTGCAACGGGGCATATATACGCCGACGAATTTACTTGTCACGACAGACATTGTATAGCGGACGACTGCGAACACGTAGAACCTGCTACTACGGCGCATAAATTCGGTGAATGGAAAATTCTCAAAGAGGCGACCTGCACCGAAGAGGGGTTAAGAGAAAGAGTTTGCAACGAATGCAACGAAAGGGAAACCGAAAAAATCATTGCCGAACATGCGTTCGATGGCGACGGTGTTTGCACGAACTGCAACAAGAACGTAAAAGAGTGTTTCATTACGCCGCAAACGGCTACCGCTACCGTTGCCGCCAAATCGGAAACCGGCAGATATATTATATCTTCCACCGAAAGCGGAAATGTTTATGCGATAATCCCCGGATATGTTCTTACCGAATTGAAAAAGTTGGGTTATAGTTCTCTTTCTGTTATTGCAAAGAATCCTGCTCCCGGAATTGCCGATGAGGACAGCAAAAATAAACCGATAAAAGTTGCCGCGGACGATACATCTAAACTTTGGAGCAAGGAAACGGCGATAGCGTTTTACGATTGGGCTGATTTCTACAACGCAGGCAAGAAAATCGATTTCAAGCTCGATTTGAATATATATGCGGGCAGAGATATTTATATTTACACCGAACGCGCCAACGAATATCCTTTGGAAATTATGGTGACCGAGTTCGGCTATGAAGACAGATCGGGCTGGGTTGTCGGCAACGGCAATTATTGGGGCGCCGTCGATTATATCGAAGATAAAGGCTGGGTAATGAAAGACGTTACGGACGGCGGGGCTCAGAACCAGTTCTGGAGCATAATTCCGAGCGAAATTATTCAGAAGAAAATTGCCGAAGGCTATACGAAGATGACTATCGTCTACGCGAATGGATTTGACGGTGAGGATAACCCGAACGTCGGTAAATTCACGAATACCGCATCGATGATCTGCCCCATATTGAAGGAAACCGGAAATTGCGATTACAACTATGTGAGCGGAACTATCGCCGAATATTGTACCGAAGTTGAAAAAGACGGCGTGAAATATTATAAACATTACGTAAATCTCACCGACGCAAACTACGACTTCACGAAAGATATAGACGTTTTATGTTGCAATAAGGATGCAGACGGCAAAAAAGTTACTTGCGGTTACATTGCCGACATAGTATTCGAAAAAGGCGAACCCGAGGTGAAAGAGGATAAGTCCGGCTGGATGCTTGGCAGCGCAAACGATAACGGGGCCGTACGATATATCGAAGGTAAAGGCTGGGTAATGAGTCCGGTAAACGGTTCGGGTGAATTCTGGTGTCTTATTTCGGGGGAGGTTATACGGAAAAAGATTGCCGATGGGTATACGAAGATGACTATCGTCTACGCGAATAACCTTGAGGGCAGCGAAAATACGGATACGGGTAACTTTGTCAATACCACGTCGAGATTGTACCCTTGTAAAGCGGGCGGCGGATATATTTCGGACTACGTAAGCGGCGCGATCAGCAGTTACTGCGTCAAAAACGCTGCGGGAAATTACGAACACGCTATTAGTCTGACTGACGAGAGAATTGATTTTACGAAAGATCAGTACGTATATTGCAAGGCAGACGACAATAACGGAAAGACCGTTACCCGCGGATACATCGCGGATATAGTGTTCTCGAGATAATCCGAATAGAAATAAACAGGCTTATTTTTGCGATAAGCCTGTTTATCGACAAAAGCATTTTAAGGAAACGATATGAAAAAGATACTTATTTTAGCGGCGTTTGCGTCTGCGTTGATTGTTTCCGTGTTCGGCGGAACGACGGCAAGTGCGGCAAGCGCGGAAGATGACGATTTTAACGCTTATATCGTCGCTACAGGCGAAGAATGTCTTACCGAATATTACACTCAGGTCGGCGACGGAAACGCGACTGTTACGTTCGATTTACAGTGGAGAAGCGCGGGCGGATATTTCGGAGTAGTGGCAGGTGATTCGAAAAAACTCGGCAAACTTTCCGAAATGACCGATTATATGCTTTTCGGAGACGGAGTCGTTTCAAGCAAAACCCTGGACGTCGAAACCGACGTTTTCGATGCCGGATATACTTACCGAATTAAGTTCGACGCTAAAAACGAAGCGTGGTCGGTCGATAAAAAGGGTATTTGCGAAAGTGAAAACTCTTTTCTGAACGTTTTAACGGTAACAAACTCTTTTACGTCGTCGAACACCGTCGGGCTTGCGTGCTATACGAAAGATGAGAAGTCTGCGACGGCCGTGATAGACAATCTCGTTATAACCAGTAACAGCGGGAAATACGAATACGTCAGGAACGCGTTTTCGGAGTTTAACACCATTAAAGACGGCAGAATGAAAACGCTCGTTACAAATGCGGCAACGGGCGAAAAAAAATCGGATGAGTTCGTTTATATACAAAAAAAATGGACGTGCAGCGTGCGTTTCGTCGCGGAAAACGGCGAAATTTTAAGCAGTCGGAAAGTTGCAGGATACGGAACGGCTAGTGCGCCCGCCGCTCCTGCAAAAGAAGGGTATACTTTTAAGGGCTGGAATAAAAGTCTGACCGGGATAATTACGGACAGCGTGTTTTATCCGATTTACGAAATAAAAAATTCGTCGGGTACCGATAGTCCGGATGTCCCGGAATTGCCCGATAAGCCGGGCGAACCCGAAAAAGGCAAAGGGAAAGGTTGCGGCGGCAGCGTCGTATCGGCTTCGCTTTTATCGGTTGCGGCACTCTCTGCCGTGGCGGCGGTAATATGGAGGGAACGTCGTAAATGAGAATCTTAAATAAAATTTTAGTATTCGTGCTGGGAGTCTGCTTGACTATGGGCGTGGTTTATACGGGCGGAACGGCAAAAGTTTCGGCTGCGGAAAGTATAAAAAATAATTTAACCGTAAGCGGCGGAACGTTGACTGAATCCGATAATGGTTACAACGGTACGGAAGCGATAAAGTTAACTTTTAACGGTAAAACCTCGGTTTTACGTGTGAAAAACGACGAAATAAACGCTTTGAAAACGTTCGATACGGTTACGGTCGAATTCCGTCTGAAGTACGACGGCGTAGGGTATAACGACACTTTAAGGGTGTATAAGTCCGAGGGCGATCTCGTGGATTACGGGTATCCGGCAAACGTTTGGAACAGAGTTCGGTTCAAAACGATGGTTTACACCGAAAACGGCGAAAATTTCGTTAATATACGGTTGGATTTTGCCGAAAGCGAAACGGCGTATATATCAGACCTTAAAGTAACTGCAAGCGAAGAGAGTAAGCCGCTTCTCGGCGGCGTTAATCTCATTTCGCTCGAAAGCGTTACTCTCGCCATGGGATACGTCGTGATTACGCCCGACGATAAAGTTATCGTAATAGACGGCGGATACGTTGACGGAGATGCAACCGCTACGCTTAAACTGCTCAGAACGTTTACCCATAAAGTCGATTACTGGTTCTTAACGCATTTTCATACCGACCATACTACCGTTCTTGCTCGGTTACTCGAGAATGAAGATATTGCGGTGGAGAATTTGTATTACGATTTTCCGACGTCTCAGATGGTAAAAGACCTGAGCAGCGACAGCGATTATCCGTTTTGCGATGAGTTTGAAAGTTTAGTCAAAAACAATCCTCAAAAAGTTAAAAACGTAGTAACGCCGCACTATAAGGACGAGTATAAGTTGGGCGAATACGTTACAATGAAAGTCCTTAACAACGCTTGGTACACCGAAAAGAACGGCAACTACGGCAACAATTCGGGTATAATGTATAAGATGGAAACGCCCGGCGAATCCGTGTTGTTTACGGGCGATATGGGCGATCGCGGCGACGTATATCTGAACGACGAATGGACTAAAAAGGAAATCGAAAGTTGCACTCTCATTCAAATGGCTCATCACGGGCAAAACGGAACGAGCGACGCTTTTTATAACGCGATAAAAGATATTAAAGTATGCCTTTATCCTGCCGTAGACTGGGTATATAACAACGATAACGGTTCGGGTTTCAACACCGCGAATCTCGATTCGTTGCATACCCGCGATCTTATGCGCGAAAAAGGAGTTATGAACGTTTATACGAGCGGAATGGGACGGAAAATAATATTATAAGTTTTTCCGCGTTAAGTTTATAAAAAAGGGAGCAACCGCCCCCTTTTTTTGTATCACAGAGAGCGGTTTGCGACAGACAAAAATATATTATTGCGTTTATAAGTGGTATTATTCTTGCCCGGCATAGAATGGTTAAACCGGTTATTTCTTATGATACGTGTTATTTTACACTTAATATTTTACGGCGGGTTTTGCGGTTAAACTTTCTTAAATTTACAATAAAGCCGCATTTTACGTTGCGCAGACTTACAACGACTGATCGTATAATTCCAAAATCTCTTTCGCCTTATTTACCACCGCCAGTTTAAGCGACTCGGGTGAAATTACGGCGACTTTTCCGCCGTAACCGGCGATTTTCGAAATAAGCCATTCGTCGATGGGTAGTTTGCCCGACGCGTACGTCCAGCCGTCGGTATTTCGGTATATACTGTTTACGCCTATCCATTCTTCTACGTCGTTTACGCAACTTTCGTCTATACGCAAATCGATGTATTCCGCATTGCTTTCGTCAAACCATTTTTCGTTAGTAAGCAATCCGAGATCGGTGGGGCGTTTTTTATATTTGGTTTCCGTTTGCGTGGCGTAAGAAATTCTCGACAACTTGAAGGTCCTGAATTCGTTCCTTACTTTACAATATGCGTAAACGTACCATAAACCCTGTTTAAGTATAATTACGTGAGGCTCTATTTCTCTGTCGGTTTTGTTTCCGTTTTTGTCTACGTATTCGATGTTGACGGTAACGTTGCGTTCAATAGCCTCTTCTAATACGGAAATTACGGCTTTCGTATCGTTTTGACCGTACCAACTGGAAAAGTCTATTAAAAAGTTTCCTGCTTTAAGTTCGCCGCTGTTTTGTCTTGGACGATGCATGGATTTTAATTTGTCGACTGCGGATGAAAGGTGTTTTTCGCCGAGCGAATCGTTAAAGGCTTCGGCAGCGGCTATAAGCGCGTCAAATTCTTCTTTCGTCATAAATCCGTCGGTAATCCTGTAAGAATCCGCAATGTAGTAGCCGCCGTTTCTGCCGTTGTCTGCAATGATAGGGATTCCCGCAAGGCTGATTTCGTTGACGTAACGAATTACGCTTCGGGTAGATATATCGAATCTCGAAGCAAGTTTCGAGGCGGAAGTTTTCCCGCGGGACAACAGATAAAATAATATTCGTAACATCATCTCGTATTTCATAATCGTATTATAACATTGTTTTTAAGACTTTTCAAGGAAAATAGGAAAAAATTTATCGCTGATTTTATTCCTGCGACAAAAATTTCGATTCATAAAAAAATATGTAGAAAAATGCAAAAAATCAGACGAAAACGTTTGACAAACGAATTCTAATTTGTTATTATATTCGAGCAGTCTGGGTGTTGACGACATTCGTTGGCGTTTAGGTTGCGAAAAATGCGGTCATGGCGGAATTGGCAGACGCATAAGACTAAGGATCTTATGAGGCTTTCTCGTGCAGGTTCAAGTCCTGTTGACCGCACCAAGTGTGATGGTCTATAAGTCTTTTCTTATAGACCATCATTTTTGCATTTTTAAGGGCATTTTTGCCTATAATTAAACATTTTTATTGATAAATTAGTAGACCGAGTAGCGGAGCAACCGTTACTCGGTCTTTTTTTATGACTAAAAAAAGCATAAATTACTATTAGAAGTTTGTCAAACGAAAAGAATCCTCCTGTAGGACTTGAAACTTATTAGAATTGAGTATTGAGGAACTTATTTACGAAAACTGGTTGACTTTTTATGTGATTTATGCTATCATCACGCTATGAAATTATGTCTTCATAGGGTGGCAAATTTTTATGAATAATACAAAGACTCCAACAATTCAGAAAAAACTTTTCCTTTGCGACTACATCCTGACTTATATAAGGAAGTGAGGGAAGAAGTACAAAAAGGAAAAGATAAAGGCACTTATTTCTATAGTATAAATGACTTTTTAACTCAAATTATTGTACGACGTCGTGAAACAATCCTGTGACATATAGAACATTTAATACCGTGGATAAGGAAATGTGTTTTTGGATTTTTAAGAAAAAAAACGAATACGAAAAGAACAGTAAAAAATACATTGAAAATAAATTTCATTTTTTATTGGATAAAGGGTATAGGTATAAGTATTTTTTCAAAAACGGAGAGGAGTCTTTTTGTTTCGAAAAGGATAACCATCTTATAGACATCGAGCACATCGGCTATCCTTTCGGTTTGAATATCGTTGTTTATTCCAGAGCCTTTTCTGTCGGTAAAATATCGTGCGATAAGAACGTGTTGGAATGGAAGAATATAAACGAAGTGCTTGATATCGACAAAGAAAAATTTAAAAATCTATCACCGATACAAGTTATCGACGATTATGCGGAGATAATCGAAAATCACTTCGATGAGATTGAAAACGCTTTATAGCGGTATTTTATTGCGAAAATATGGAGAAACCGCACCTTCGGAAGTTTAAGCTTCTGAAATGCCCCCAAAAGTGAAATGCGCCCCAAAAAGTTAGACTCTTTCGGGGTGCATATTTTTATGGGTAGGTTTTTTTTGTTACAAGAGAAAATTAATACTATTTTTAAAGCTGCTGCACTATGGAAAAAGTACTTATCGTTCGACACACTCTCGAAAATTGCCCGAAAAACGAGATTTTATCCGAGTGACACAAACAAGAATAAAACGAACTCCGGTGTTAATCCAGGGGTCCGTTTTGTTTTTTTACACGAAATTATTCAGGGTGAAATATTATTACAAGTATTAAAAGCGACGACTTAAATTTTTTCGAATTCAGAATATAAACGATCTTATAAAGCAATTTTTTGCGTTGGAAAAAATCCGGAAATCGCCGTGAGAAACAGATTTAACTAAAAAATGCTCGTATTTGCCGCGCATTATTTGATTTTTAATCAGAAATATGTTATACTCCATAAGAAATGTTGTATCTATTCATAGATATACTCGGTAAAAAGGAGTAAATTTTATGAGAATATCGTTTTCTCCTCCGGATATTTCCGAACTTGAAATAAACGAAGTTTCAGAAGCCTTGCGTTCCGGTTGGATTACGACGGGACCCCGTACCAAGCAACTTGAAAAAGAAATCGCCGGATGGATAGGCGTAAACAAATGCGTTTGCCTTAACTCGCAGACCGCCTGCGCGGAAATGGCGCTGCACGTTTTGGGTATAGGCGCGGGCGATGAAGTCATAACTTCGGCATATACGTATACCGCTTCGGCGTCGGTCGCGTGTCACGTCGGAGCGACGCTTAAACTTATTGATACTCAGGCAAACAGCCTTGAAATGGGCTACGATGCGCTCGAAAGGGCGATTACCGATAAAACCAAAGTTATTATCCCCGTAGATTTGGGCGGCGTGCCTTGCGACTACGATAGAATATTCGGCATCGTAGAGCGAAAAAAACATTTATTCAAACCGGCGAACGATATTCAGAGGGCAATAGGAAGAATCGTCGTCTGCGCGGATACCGCTCACGCGTTCGGGGCAAAATTAAACGGCAAAATGATAGGTTCGGTCGCCGATTTTTCGTCGTTCAGTTTTCACGCTGTAAAAAACTTTACGACGGCGGAAGGCGGCGCGCTTACTTGGAAAACTATAGACGGAATAAGCGACGACGAAATTTATCATCAGTTGCAGTTGTTAAGTCTGCACGGACAGTCTAAAGACGCGTTGGCAAAAACGAAACTCGGCGCATGGGAATACGATATCGTCGGAACGTGGTATAAATGCAATATGACCGACGTGGTTGCCGCAATAGGGCTTAAACAATTCGTACGCTATCCGGGTATGCTTAAACGCCGCAGAGATATTATCGAAAGATACGACAGGGCGTTGAAACCGCTCGGCGTAAAAGTTTTGCCGCATTATACCGACGAACACGAATCTTCGGGGCATTTGTATATTACGGAAATTCCGAACGTCTCGTACGAACAACGCGGAGAAATTATCAACAAAATGGCTGAAAGGGAAATCGCCTGCAACGTGCATTATAAGCCGCTTCCGATGCATACCGCTTATAAAAATCTCGGATTCGATATAAAAGATTATCCTAACGCTTATAATCATTTTGCACACGAAATTACGCTTCCGCTTCATACATGTCTTACGGACGAAGAAGTCGAATACGTAATCGATAATTTTACGGATATTTTGCGGGAGTATCTTTAATGCGTCTTGTTAAGTGGGAAAAACTGCCTGCCGATATGCAAACCGAAGAAGTTCGGGAATATTACGACGTTCTTCGTAAAAAAAGATTTTCGCTGTTCTGGAAGAGAATTTTCGATATTTTCGTTTCGGCTATTATGCTTATAATTCTGTCGCCTTTGTTTCTGATTCTGGCGATAGCGATAAAAACAGACAGTAAAGGTCCCGTATTTTACCGTCAGGAAAGGGTTACGCAGTACGGAAAACGTTTCAGAATATTCAAATTCAGGTCGATGGTGCAAAACGCAGATAAAGGTTCGCAAGTTACCGTAGACCACGATTCGAGAGTAACGAAAGTCGGTAAGTTTATACGCAAGTGCCGTTTGGATGAAATTTGCCAACTTATAGATATATTCAGAGGAACTATGACATTCGTCGGTACGCGCCCGGAAGTCCCTAAATACGTAAGCGAGTATACGCCCGAAATGAAAGCGACTCTTTTGTTGCCTGCCGGCGTAACGAGTCTTGCGAGTATTTACTATAAAGACGAAGCCGAACTTTTAAGCGGAGCGGAAGATACGGATAAAACTTACGTAGAAAAGATTTTGCCCGCGAAGATGTATTATAACCTTAAAGAGATTAAAAACTACGGTTTTTGGCGAGATATCAAAACTATGTTTATGACCGTTTTCGCGGTTTTGGGTAAAAATTACGAAGGCGACTACGTCGCTTTGCAAGATAAATAATTTAAGAGTGAAAAAATATGATGCCTTTCTCGGTATTGATGTCTTTATACGTTAAAGAAAATCCCGAATATCTGAAAGAAAGTCTGGAAAGCGTTTTGAATCAGACGGTAAAACCGTCGCAAATCGTTATAGTCAAGGACGGCGCGCTTACCGAAGAACTCGACGAAACTTTGAATTCATTCGTGGAAAAAGCCCCGGATTTGTATACGATCGTTCCGCTTGAAAAAAACGTCGGTTTGGGGCTTGCCTTGCGTGAAGGTATGCTTCATTGTAAATATGAACTCGTTGCCAGAATGGATACGGACGACGTTTCGCGAGGCGACCGTTTTGAATTGCAACTCAAAGAGTTTGAAAATGACCCCGAACTCGATATTTGCGGTAGTCATATTCTTGAATTCGAAAAAGACGCAGATAAACCCGTGGCGCAAAGAACGGTGCCTTTAACCGACGCCGAAATTAAAAAATATCAAAAACGTCGCGACGGGCTGAATCACGTTACCGTAATGTTCAAAAAATCGTCGGTTTTAAGCGCGGGGAACTATCAATCGTGCTTATTGATGGAAGATACTCTGCTTTGGGCCAATATGTTTATGAACGGCGCGAAAGCAATGAATATCGACGATTTTTTAGTAAACGTTCGCGTCGGCGCGGATATGTTCCAACGCCGCGGAGGGTTTAAGTATTATAAAAAATATAAACAAGGTCGTAAAAAAGTCTATCAAACGGGTTTTATCGGCTGGTGGGATTATAAATATACTTTAATCGTTCAGTTTATAGTTGCAATGATGCCTAATAAATTGAGGGCGTTCGTTTTCAAAAAATTGTTACATAAGTAATCATGGCAAATTCTAAAATCACCGTCGTTATACCGTGTTATAACGCAGAAAATTATATCGTAAAATGTTTCGATAAACTAAACGAACAGACTTATCGTGATTTTGACGTCGTTATAGTCGACGATTGTTCGACGGATAAGTCTTACGAAAAAATTTTATCGGTAAAAGATAATTACGATTTTAACGTTTCCGTTGTTAAAAACGAAAAAAACAGCGGACCCGCGATTTCGAGAAACGTCGGCGTAAAAATTGCCGACGGTGAATATATCGCGTTTTGCGACAGCGACGATTACTACGAACCGAATTTTCTCGAAATAATGCTGTCGGAACTTATCGATAACGACGCGGAACTTGCGTTTTGCGGTTATAGCGTGGTAAACGAAAAAGGTGAAAAAGAAAACAGACCGTTGATTTTCGGTAAGCAACCCGAAAATATAAAAGAAAGTCTAAAAGTAAATTGCGATTCGCTTTGCATGATGCTCGTCAAGGCCGATATAATCAAAAAAACTCCGCTTCCCGATTTAAGAAACGGGGAGGATATGGCGGTCGTACCGCTTCTCGTTCAAAAGGCAAATAAAGTAAGACTTATAAGCGATTGTCTGTATAATTACTATAGGCGAAGCGGCTCTGCGTCGCAAAAACCGGGTATGACCGTCGTAGAGTCTTTAATTAAATCTTTTAACTATCTTAAAGACAACTTTGACAAGAAATATTATTCCGAGTTGGAATTTATCGGCATAAAAAATTTATTGTATTCGGCTGAAATTACTCTGTTTTCTGTCGGTTACAAAAGAAAAACGGGTAAAAAAATACTTACGGATTTCGAAAAAGATTTTCCGCATTGGTATAAAAACGACGGAATTAAAGCGCTGCCTTCATATAAAAAAATGGTTCTTAAACTACTTAAAATGCGATTTTTCTTTACAATCAGGATTGTTGCGTTAATAAGGTCTGCAAAAATAAAGTGAAATGAGCGATAATATCAAAAAATTAAAAACTCTAATAGTTATCGATAATTTACACGTCGGAGGAGTCGCGACGTCGCTTTATAATTTTTTAGTTTACGCCACGCGTTACTTTGATATAGATTTATTCGTGTTTAACGAACAATCTGTAGATTCCGCTCGTTTGCCGGACGGCGTAAACGTTTTGAAAATTCCGAAAAAACTTAAAATTTTAGGAATGGGACAAAGCGAAATAAAAAAATACTCTTTCCGGTATGCCTTAAAACGAGCATTCTATGTCGGATTAACGCGTTTAACGAGCGGTCAGTTTGCTCGTTCGATTTTATTTTTAACGGTAAAACGGCTAAAAAAATATGATTTGGCTATTGCCTACGCGCAAGATAACGCCTGGAAGTCGTTGTCGAAAGGTTGTATAGATTTTGTCGTTAAAAAGGTAGATGCGAAGAAAAAGATGGCGTTTATTCATTGCGATTATTCCAACTTCGGCGGGTATAATAAAAAACAGGAAATAATGCTTTCGCGGCTCGACTATATCAATTGCGTATCGGAATCGTGTAAAAAGAGTTTTATCGATAAATTCCCGGCGTTGCAATCTAAATGTATAGTTATCGAGAATTTTATCGACTATAAAAAGGTCGTTGAACTTTCAAACGAATATACAACGGAATTTGCCAATGATGATTATTTTGTTTCCGCGTGCAGATTGAGTTCGGTTAAAGGACTTGACAGAACGATCAGAGTACTAGGCGAATTAAACAAAGAAAGAGCGATAAATTGTAAATGGGTAATTGTCGGAGACGGCCCCGAAAGGGAAAATCTGCAAGTATCGATTGACGAGTGCGGATTGAAAAATATTGTATTTTTAATCGGCGAGAAAGAAAACCCGTACCCGTATATCAAAAAAGCAAGGGCGTTTTTGCTTCCGTCTTATCACGAAGCCGCTCCTATGGTTTACGGCGAGAGCGCAGCGTTGGGTATACCGGTAGTATCAACCGATACTTGCTCGGCGGCAGAACTCGTAAAGGACAGAAACGTCGGTATTGTCGTGGATAATAATGAAGCCGGTATTAAAAGAGGATTGAACGAAATTATCGACGGTACGGTGGAGTCAAACAGAATAGGCGTCGAAGAGATTAACAAAAATGCAGAATCTCAATTAAAAAATTTATATATAGAATTGTATAAAACCTAAATAGAGATAAGAAATGAAGTTAAGCGTAATTATACCGATATATAAAGTTGAAAAATATTTGCGTAAATGCTTGGATACCGTCGTTAAACAAGATTTGCAGAACGTCGAAATTATACTCGTCGACGACGGGTCGGTCGATCTTTGTCCGCAAATTTGTGACGAATACGCCAATCGTTACGATTGCATAAAAGTATTGCATAAGAAAAACGGGGGATTGGTTTCGGCAAGGAAGGCAGGCGTGGAAATATCCGTCGGCGATTACGTAACCTTTATAGACGGCGACGATTATATCGAAGACGGTTATTTTGAAAATATTATTACTATTTTGTCGCAATATACTCCTGATATGGTCGTCTATAATAATTACAACGTTGTGAACGATGACGGAGAAAGTAAATTATATCATAGCGCAAATTATAGCGGTTATTATAATAAAGACAAACTAAACGTCGAATTACTGCCTTCCGTTTTATATAAAGAACCATTTTTCACTTTTGGGATAGGGCATTCTGTCTGGACTAAAATTTTCAAGCGGAGTCTGATCGTTGCCGTTATCGGGAATATCCCGAACGAGATACGTATGGGAGAGGATCTGGCGTTGTCTTTACCTTGCGTACTTAAAGCAAACGGCATATATTTTTCTGATTTTGCCGGTTACGATTACCGACAAAACTATACGTCTATGTCGCGCACCTATAATCGTGAAGAGGCTGGTCGAATAGAAAATTTATTGTCTTACCTATATAAAGTCACCCGTGGGTATGAGTCGTACGACATCGACAATCAACTGGAATATTACGCAATGTTCATGTTGCAATTTCAGATTAAAATGTTGGTTTCGGGTAGTTCGGATATTACTAACGACTTGAAGTCGCTGGATAAACTTTTTGAAAATAATCTCGTTAAAGCCGGAATCAAGAAAAAACTTCCGCTAAAAACAAGGTTATGGATTAGTTCGGCGCAGAAAAAACGAATTTTAACGTTAAAACTATTCAAAAGAATTTTGGAGCATAGATAATTTCGCCGGCTTGATTTTCTTTATTAAAATCAGGAGTAAGTAATGAAAAACATAATTTTTATATCGAAAGACGCCTTGAATAAGCACGTTCTTCCGACTTACGGTAATAAATTCTGGAAAACGCCGAATATAGACGCATTGGCGGAAAAAGGCACGGTTTTTAACAGACATTATACCGCTGCCGGAAGTACCGCTATGGCTTTTACCGCAATGGCTCTGGGTAAATATTGCTACGAAACGGGCAGAAGAGCATACAAAAACGAAACGGCGCTGAACGGTAATACTTTGTTTGATAAAATTTACGCTCAAGGTTACGAGTGTCATATAATGTGGGACGATACCTATACGTCTTTTGCCGAATCGCATTTTAAGTGCCAGGGTGAGCACACCGTAATACATTCGTTGCCCAAAATTAAGCAAACCGAATCGGCGCACGTAAAAGGGAAGTTTGACGACGTTTCTTTCAACGACGCAGAAACGGCAATTGCCTTGGATTTAATAAAGAGTGAGTTTGAAAAAATACAAAAAAATGCAACTAAACCTATATTTTTATGGTTTCATTTGCCTCACGTTATGCGCGGAAGGCAAGGTTACGGTTCTGATATAGACGTTTTCGATGCGGTTATCGGCTACGCAAGAGAAATTTTCGGCGACGACGATATATTCGTTTCTGCCGACCACGGTCACATGAACGGTTGGAAAAATAAATATCATTACGGTTTCGACGTCGGCGAAGAGGCTATCTGTATTCCGCTTATCGCGCCTAAAATAAACGATAGCAACACGATTGATTTTCCGACTTCCACTATACAAACGTACGATATTTTATTCGAAAGAAAAGTCGCTCCGTTGCCGTACGTGATGTGCGAAACTGCGTATTACGCGCAACCTAAACGTAAAATCGCTATTATCTCGGGTAAGTATAAGTATTGTTACGATAAAGAAACCAAGAAAGAGTATCTATACGATTTGGAGTTCGATCCCGAAGAAAATCACAATCTCGTTTATCCCGAATTTTACGATACCGACAGATTTTTATGGTATTCTACCGCTCAATGTTTCTATTATCCGTATTGGGGCGAGGCGCAAAACGAACTCGTTGAACTTCGCGGAATTAAAAACGAGATGTGGAAAAACGGTAAATTTTTCGAAGAACTTTACAATAAGTTCATGCACAGGCTTAAATGCCTATATACCAAAATCAAACTCGCACACCCGTCAGACGATATAAAAAATAACGGTAAATAAAGGATAAAATATGAAAAGAGTAATTACTTACGGAACGTTCGATTTATTACATTACGGGCATATCAACTTATTGAGAAGAGCAAAACAACTCGGCGATTATTTAATAGTCGCGTTGTCTACCGATGAGTTTAACACCGAAAAGAAGGGTAAAACGACGTATTTTACTTACGAACAGAGAAAAGCCCTGCTTGAATCGCTGCGCTACGTAGACTTAGTTATCCCGGAAAACGATTGGGAACAAAAAATCGAGGACGTGAAATTATATAAAATAGATACTTTCGTTATGGGCGACGACTGGAAAGGCAAATTCGACTTTTTGAAAGATTATTGTGAGGTCGTGTATTTACCTCGTACTCCCGAAATATCTACAACGCAGATTAAAAAAGACTTATTCGAACACAATTTAAGTAACAATAAATAAAAAGGTTTTACATGTCCGCAGGAAGAACTAAAAACGCAACGTTAAATATTTTGTTTGCGATAATACTTCAGTTGGTAACCTTCGTAAGGGGGTTAATTCTTCCGCGTATAATAATCCCTGCGTACGGTTCGGATATAAACGGGCTCGTTTCGTCTATAACTCAATTTTTAACTTATATTTCGTTACTCGAAGCAGGGGTCGGCACGATTTTCAGATCTTCTCTTTATAAACCTCTTGCCGACGGCGATACAGAAAAAGTTTCGGGAGTAATTAACGAACAAAAACGTTTTTATCGAAAAATAGGTCTGGTTTTCGTATTTTACGTCATTGCGCTTTGTTTCATATATCCGTTGATTGCAAAAACGAAGATAAGTACCGAATATATAGTTTCGTTTATATTGATTTCAAGTATAAGTACTTTTGCCGAATATTTTATTTCGCTTCCGTACGTATCGCTTCTTTCCGCCGATCAAAAGGTGAGAATCAGTTATATAGTAAGCATCGTATATACGATTGTCAATATATTGGTCGCTCTGTTCTGGGTTTGGCTGAAAGCCGATATAAGACTAATTTATTTGTCTATGTGCGTTATCGGTTTACTTCGTCCGTTGTTTTATTGGCTATACGTAAAAAAGCATTATAATCTGTCGAAAACGGCTGCTCCCGACGCTTCCGCGCTTAAACAGCGTTGGAACGGAATGGTTCATCACGTTTCGTACTACGTACATACTAATACGGATTCGGCAATTTTAACGATATTCGTCGGAACTGCAATGGTTTCGGTTTATAACGTATACGGAGCCATTATATTCGGCATGGAAAGGCTTATAACGTCCGTTTCTGCGGGTACCGCTGCGGGGATAGGCAACGTTTTAGTCGGCGGCGATAAAAAAACGATAGACAGAACCGTTGATTTATTCGAATTCGTTCAAAGCGCGGCTACGACGGTTTTATTTACGATTACCGCTTTAATGATTATGCCGTTTATTAAACTGTACACCTCTGATATGACCGATATAAATTATATATATCCCGAATTCGCTTACGTTCTCGTTTGCGCCGAGGCGATATATTGTTTAAGGTGTATATACAGTACGATTTCTACAAATGCGAATAAATTCAAAGAAACGCAACTCGGCGCGATTCTGGAATGCGTCGTTAATTTGATTTTGTCGCTTATTTTGACTCTTGCGTGCGATATGGGGCTGCTCGGCATATCAATCGGAACGTTGGCGGGAATGTTCGTAAGATACCTTGCAGAAGTTTTATTCTTATCTGAAAACGTTATTAACAGGAGCGTATTAAAAGCATTCAAATCGTTGCTCGTAAACGCCTGTATCGCCGCCGTATCGATTTTAATATGTCATTTCGCGTTGAATTATGACACTATAAACAGTTTGTCAAATTGGATAATTTTTGCTATAATATCGAGTTTCGTCGTTGTAGTGGTTGCAATTCCGGTGTACTTAATATTTAACAATTCTGAGATGAAAACTATTTGTTCGAGAATATTTCCGAAAAGGAGAAAGAATAAATGAGAGAAATTCAATTTGAAGAGATGAAAAAGATTGAATTAAATATTCTGATTTATTTCACCGAAGTTTGTGAAGAAAATAATTTGAGATATTATCTAGGCGGTGGAACGCTTCTGGGAGCGGTGAGGCATAAAGGATTTATCCCGTGGGATGACGATATAGACGTTATGATGCCTCGGCCCGACTTTCAAAAATTGCTGAGTCTTTCGATAAATAACGAAAATTACAATATAATAAAGCCCGGTACTGCGGGGTATTATTATAATTTTGCCAAATTGGTCGATACGCGAACGATTCTTGAAGAAAAAGGAATTAAACGTATAGACGGTCTTGGAGTATATATAGATATTTTTCCTTTGGACGGAATGCCTGAAACTCCTGATGCCCGGAAAAAACGTTTCAAAGAACTGAACTCAATCAGAAAAAGAATAAATAATACTTGCTTATTAAAACCGAAATTTCACAGAAACCCATTTGCGTATCTGAATGCTTGCAGGATATACAATTCGAATAAAAATATCGATTTATCGTCTTTACAAAAAAAATATCTCGATTCGGCGCTGAAAAATTCATTTGACGATTCCGAATTCGTATTTGCCGCAGGCGGGGCGTATGGCGCCCGGGATATATTTCCCGGAAAATGGTTCGAAAAAGAAATCGAATTACAATTCGAAAATTTATCGGTAAAGGCTTTTAACGGTTATGATTTTTACCTGACGCAATTGTATGGAGATTATATGACTCTTCCGCCTGAAGATAAAAGAGTTACGCCTCATCACACTATCGTATATTTCAAATAATAAGAAGGTTATACAATGAATTACGCTTTAATATTTGCGGGTGGCACGGGTCAACGAATGAATACCGTATCGCTGCCGAAGCAATTTTTGAAAGTGCATAACAAAGAAATTATCGTTCATACGATAGAGCATTTTGAAAAAAATGCGAATATCGACGGAATAGTCGTCGTATGCGTAAAAGATTATATCGACTTCATGTTTTCTCTTAAAGAACAATATAAGTTATCAAAAGTTGTAAAGATCGTTCAGGGAGGGAAGACAGGACAAGAGTCGATTTGGAACGGGTTACAGGTCATTAAAACGTTATCCGAAAACGACGACGACGTCGTTTTGATTCATGACGGCGTGCGTCCTCTTATCGAACAAACTACAATCGACGATAATATCGGATGCGTAAAAAAATTCGGAACTTGCGTTACGGTTGCAAAATCGATTGAAACCGTTTTAATAATGGGTAATAATAACGACGTCGATTCGGTTCTGGACAGAAGTAAATGTTACCTCGGGAGGGCGCCGCAGTCATTTTTCGTAAAAGACATATACGACGCTCATATCAAGGCTAATTCGGAAGGATTAACTAACTTTATCGATTCGTCTATGTTGATGAGTTATTACGGATACAAAATCCATACCGTTCAAGGTCCCGCCTATAATATCAAGGTTACAACCCCGATTGATTTTTATATGTTTAAGGCTATGTTGGATGCCGAAGAATATAAACAAATCAGGAGCGAATAATATGGTATTCAACGAAAAAACTTTTGAAGCGGTAAATCATATCGAAAAATTAAAGGATTGCCGAGTAGCAGTTACCGGCTCGACGGGACTTATCGGAAAATCCGTTATTGAATATTTACTCCGATTATCCGAGCGAAATAATTTGAATATTAAAGTCCTTGCGATAGCCAGAACAAAAAATAAGGCGGCATTAACTTCGTTTTACAATGACGTCGAATGGTATTATTGTGATTTTAATAACAGTTACGATATTGACGGTAAAGTCGATTATATAATTCACGCGGCAAGTCCTACTGATTCCGCATATTTTATTTCCAATCCTGTCGAAACCGTTAATTTACCGATAATCGGATTAAATAACTTAATGGCTTTTGCCGGACAAAAAAAAGTTAAGAGTATGGTTTTTTTATCTTCTATGGAAGTATACGGTATTTGCCTTGAAGACAAGTTTTTAAGTGAAACCGATTATTATCCGTTAGACTGTACAAAGATAAGAAACAGTTATGCGGAAGGGAAAAAGATTCTTGAGAATTTATGCGTCGCTTATGGCGCCGAGTACGATATTCCGGTTAAAATCGCGCGACTTTGTCAAACTTTCGGTCCCGGCGTCAGTAAAGAAGATAACAGAGTTTTTTCGCAATTTGCCAAAGCGATATTACAACATAAGGATATAATTTTATCGACGAAAGGCGAAACCAAAAGATCGTATTGCTCGCTTAACGACGCCGTTACCGGCATACTCACGGTATTATTGAACGGTGAGAACATGAATGCGTATAATATTGCGAGCGATAATTCGTATTGTTCGATTTACGAACTGGCGGAAAAATTTATTCTCGGAACGAATCTTGCCATTAAAATTGAAAATAAAAGCGAATCTAAATATTTACCAACCATAAAGTTCGGGTTGGATACCACCAAAATCAAGCAGATCGGTTTTAAGTCAATAGATACGATTGATTCGATTGTTAATGAGTTTCTTGATTATTATTTACATAATTAAATAAATTATCGAAGTTATACAAGCCGCGGGGTTGAGATATTATAAACTCTGCGGCTTTTATCGCGCCTTCGGCAAAAACGGATTTGTCAAGCGCGACGTGTTTTATCGAAAGATATTCTTTTTCTCCGAAAAACGTAACTTCGTGTATACCCGTAACGCCTCCGCCACGCAGAGAGTGTACGCCTATTTCGTCAGGCTGTCTTATTTCTTTTCCGATTCTTCCGTACTTCAAATTCATTTCTTTATTCAGCGAATTTCGTATCGTCTTTATAATTTGTTTCGCGGTTCCCGAAGGGGAGTCGATTTTTTTGTTGTGGTGCGCTTCCGTAATTTCTATATCGTAATCGGATATATATTTTACAATTTCTTCGATTGCTTTTTGCATAGCGAATATTCCGGGCGAAAAGTTGTCCGATTTGAACACGGGTATTATTTCACTCGCGGATAAAATTTGATTTTCCTGCTCGTCGGAATATCCGGTCGTGCCTATTACGATAGGGATTCCGTTTTGGGTTGCGAAGAGTAATAGGGAAGATAAATTAGCGGGGGAAGAAAAATCGATAATCACGTCGCAAAGAGCGCGTATCTCTTCAAAATTTTTATAGACGGGGCAATCAAATTCACCGACTGGTTTTACGTCTACTCCGCATATAACGGAATGTTTGCGTAATTTAGCCGCTTTGTAAATTTCGTTGCCCATTTTGCCGTTTATACCGCTTATTGCAATAATCATTTTAGTTTACCTGCCATTTTTTGATATATTTTTTGTATTGTCTCTTTAACTTCGTTTTTTGCTTCCGTAAGCGGTAATCTTAGCCCGTAACCCTCGTTAAACAGTAGTTTTACCATATATTTTAGAGGAATAGGGTTTACGTCGGATTGTAAAACATCCACTATTTCATTGTAAAATCCGATTTCGCAATAATTTTCAAAACCACTTATATAATCAACGATTTTGCTTGGTATTATGTTTGACGCAACCGATATTGTTCCTTTACCGCCGCGCCGCAAAACGTCAATTAACTTATCGTCAGAGCCGCAATATACTGCAAGTATATCTTTTACGTTATCCAGTACTTCGTTTAACTGTTCATCGCAACAATTCGCTTCTTTTATTGCAACCACGTTATCTATCTCGGCAAGTTTTCTGTAAACGATAGGTTTCACGTTAAACCCCGTTCTCGTGGGCACGTTATATACGATTATCGGTAAAGAAGTTGATTTTGCCACAGCCGAATAATGCGCGTATAATCCGTCGTCGTTGCACTTGTTGTAATATGGCGTTACCACGAGCAGTCCGTCTGCGCCTGATTCTTCCGCTTCCCGCGAAAATTTAACGGCAGTCGCGGTGCAGTTGCTTCCGCTTCCGACTATTAACGGTATTCGTCCGTTTACTTCTTTCACGCAGAACTTTATAATTTCACGTCTTTCTTCCTCGGTTATCGTTGCCGCTTCTCCCGTCGTTCCGAGTACGACCAAAGCGTTTACATTAGCCGATAATTGTCTGTTAATCAAGCGGGAAAACGCACCGTAATCAACGGATTTATTTATAGGATTAAAGGGTGTGTAAAGGGCGGTGGCGACTCCTTCGAATATCGTTTTTTTCATATATTAAGCCTTATTACGAGAAAAAATTTTCAAATTTCGGACAAACGAAGTAAAATTCGTTTGCATATATTTAGTTTATAGTATATTATATATTCGACAAAATTTATTATGCAGGTAAAATAATGGCAAAAAAAGGCTTTATTGCAAGATTGATAGAAGGTCCCGAAAGATCGGAATCGTACGCGCGTTCTACGCTTCCTACTAACAGATGGAGTCTCGGCTGGGACGTTTTCAAAACGAATAAAGGCAAATTATTCTGGTTGAATCTTTTGACTTTGTTGTGCGCTTTGCCGCTTATCGCGATTTTCGTATTAAGGTACGTTTATAAAACGGCGCAGGTCGTCGCTTCGCCGATAACCGCCAATCTATCGGGCTATCCCGTCTATCCCGCCACAGTCGGGCTTGAAGCGCAGATTACCTTGTCGATCAACTTCAAATTTTTCCTTATCGCTCTTATCGGTATTCTGTTTCTTGCGATAGGCGTTGCGGGCGGATTTTACGTTATGCGTAACATGGTATGGGCGGAAGGCGTTATGATCGCTTCCGATTTCTGGAAGGGGATCAAGCAAAACTTTTTCACGGTTTTGTTCTCGCTTTTGTTCTATTTCGTGATACTCGCATTGTCGATATTGTCTATAAATATGGCGTCGCTCATGCTCTCGACGGGACAAGGGATAAGGTGGCTGTTGATAATAGCACAGGTTTTGTCTTACGTTATAATCGCTATCGTGTCGATGATGGTTATGTATATGGTTACACTTGGGGTAACTTATAAGATGAGTTTCCTTAAACTTATAAGAAACTCGTTCATACTTTCGATAGCGCTTATTCCCACTAACGTTTTCTTTATTGCGTTCGCCGCGCTTTGGTTCTTTTTGATGTGGCTCGGCAAATCGTTGCCTATTCTGCTTATCATATTCGGCTTTATCGTCCTTATATGGGGTTTTTCGCTGTTTATGCTTATCTGGACGGACTATTCTCACTGGGTTTTCGATACCTATATAAACGACAAAGTTCCCGGAGCGAAGAAGAACAGAGGTATCTACAAGCCGCAAGCCGAAGAACAGACCGACGGAGAAGCAGTGGTTATCGAGAGATCGAAACTTGCTTCGAGACCTATCAAACCGATTACCGACTCCGAAGTCGAAATATACGAACTTCCTACGAGTTTCACGAGGGCAGACCTTGAAAAACTCGAAGCGACGAAACGTGCGATGCGTGAAGACAGCGATAAGTACGTTGAAGAACACAGCGGCGATATTGCGCCGACTATCGACGAACTTATGAATTCTGCCGACACGCCTAAAAAGAAAGACGACGCCGATACGGACGATGCGGCGGATAAAAAGAACAAAAAGAAAAACAAAAAGTAAAAATGGGTAAGATTTATAAAACTCTGATATTCGATAATCGCATTTCGCTTGCGGTGCTCGATACGACCGATATCGTAAACGAAGCGATAAAAATTCACGGTTTATCGCCCGTTTGCGCGGCGGCTCTCGGCAGGACTTTAACCGCTACGGCGTTTATGACGTCGGGTCTTAAAGACGAAAACGCCAAACTTTCGGTTACGATCGACGGCGGTGGTCTCGGCGGTAAAATCGTTACTGCGGGTAACGCTAACGGAAACGTCAGAGGGTGTATTTATAATCCGCAGGTTGACGCTCCGCTTAAAAAGAACGGTAAATTGGACGTTTCGGCGGTCGTCGGTAAAAACGGATATATAACGGTCGTAAAAGATTTGGGAATGAAAGAGCCTTACGTCGGCAGATGCAGACTTATCAGCGGAGAAATAGCCGAAGATTTTACGGCTTACTACGCTTACAGCGAACAACAGCCTACGGCTATGGCGATAGGCGTTCTTATCGGGAAAGACGGTCTTTGCTCGGGGGCAGGGGCTGTTATCGTTCAGCCTTTACCTGATTGCCCGGATGAAGACCTTACGAAGGCGGAATGTCTTATAAATTGCTTTGACGATATAAGCCTTAAAATAAGCGACGACGGCGGCGACGGAGTATGTAAAAAATACTTTCCCGAGTATGCGTTTACGGAAACCGAAACTTACTATAAATGCAATTGTTCTCAAAGTTATATAGATAAAGTATTGATTTCGCTCGGAAAGGACGAATTTTTAGATACCGTCGAAAAAGAAGGAAAAGTCGAAGTCGGTTGCGAGTTTTGCAATCGCAAGTACGTTTACACGGCGGAAGACGTCGACAGGCTTTTCGGTACACAGGATAAATGAGCGAAAAAAAGACGAACGTAATACAATTTAAGAAGACGCTTGACGAAATTTCGGCATATGCGAATAAGAAGTGCGACGAAGGTGATTACTCCGCCGCGCTTTACGCTTTATATTTTTACACGAAACGCAAAAATTGCAGTCGCAACGCCTACGCGCATATGGCGGATATTTATTCCGAAATGGGTTTTTACGATCTTGCGATAGATAAATGGAACGAATTTCTTTCGTCTGCGCCGGAAGAGTATTACGCCGACGGATTCAACGGTCTGGGCGCGAACTATTATTTTAAGGGCGACAGAGAGAAGGCAACTTATTACTTTGACAGACAATTTGAGTGTCCGGGCGCAGAGTCGTGCCTGTATAACGACGTGTTAGACGAATTCATGAATGACCGCGAAGAATACGACGACGATTTTCGTTCGCAATTTCATATTGCGTATTCTGCCGACGGCAAATCGAAATACGAAGAATATCTTGAAACGGCGAGAAAATGCAATGCGGGCGCCGAGTACGAAAAAGCCGTTAAAAATGCCGAAAAGGCCGCGGAATATAATTCTGTCAAAGGAGACGCTCTTTGGGAAAAATCTTATGCGGAATTTTCGTTGAACGACAACGAAGCGGCAAAAAAAGATCTGGAACTCGCTTTGGCTGAATTGGGTGATAAAATAACCGTCCGCGAAATGACTCTTCCCGTATACTTATATTCGACGCTGTGCGACGATGAAAAGTGCAGGGAATATTTAGGCAAAATCGCAGCGTCCGCAACGGAAGGAAGCGACGAAAGATATATGCAGGTCGCAACATTATACGATTATGAAGACGAGGAATCCGCAGTTAAATTGCTTGATAAATATTTGCCCGAATTTCCGTTTGAAAGGGGATTATTGCACTTAAAAGGCGTACTCGAATATAACCGCGGCGATTATTCGCGCGCGAGAGAATTATTTGCAAAAGAGTACGTATATACGCTTAATCCCAATGCTTTATATTATAAAAAATTAGCGGACAAAGCCGAAAGCGGAAAAGTCGAAATAAAAAAAATAGGCGTTTCTTTCGATATTCCGACAGACGTCGCGGAGGAAAGGCTTTCGGTTTTGCTGCGATTATTCAGGAGAGAAATTAAAATAGGCGACGTCGGGGCAGATACCGTCCGCGAATACGTCGATTGGGCGATTGCAAGCGAAGATACCGCGTTACAAACCGCTGCGGGATTGATTTGCGTGCAGAACGGCGAAACTTTCAAGAGATATCTTTCAAAGAAACTCGTTTTGGGAAAGTTAAGCGGCGAGATCAAACGTAAATACGTTTCTATGCTATGCGATTTCGGATTTTACGGCGAAATCGGTATGACCTACAACGGATATTTCAAAAAAATAATAATCGATATGCCGTGCTTTGCCCAGAGAGGATACGAGCAGTTTACTGCCGCGTATTCGTACGCTTTAGGTTTGTGTACGATGCTTTTCGATTGCGATTATTCCAAACTGTACGGCGGCGCAGAAAATTTTCAGCGTTTACTTATAAGAAATAAAGCGATAACCAAAGCGAAAGACGTTTGTTCTTTGGCTTGCGCGATATTCGTATATTCCGACGCCGTTAAAACGAGTGCCAATGCGAAGAAAATGTTGTATAAGTTTTTCAATGCTAAAAAGGAAAACGTCGACGAATTGTTAAGTTATGCCGACGAAGGTAAAATATGATAGATATCGATTCTTTATTCGAAAATTATTTCAGAAATTATATAATTAAAAACAGCGGTAAATTTACGGAAGACGAACTTGAAAATAAAGTCGGTGAAGTTTATAACGAATTCGGCAAGACTCCGCTCAAAGAGTTAAGCGGAAAATCGCCCGAACGCTATTTTACGGATTTAACCGATGAAGAACTTATCGATTGTCTGAAAGATTGCGTTTCGCGCGGGGTTTCCGTTTCGGATTTCCTTTGCGACGAACTTTCTCGCAGGGAAGGCGTGTTTACCGGCTTACTTAAATGTATAGGCGAAAATAGCGGCGACGAATTGGCGACTTATTGTCTTAACGTAATAAGATTCGATAAAAGGATCAGAGAAAACTACGGAGTATTGGTCGCTGCGCTTTCGGGCGACGATTGCGGCGACAGTCTTGCCGAAACCATAACGGAAATTCTTAAAGACGACGCGGACGAGGTAAAAGAGGATATACTCGATAACTTCGGAAATTCGAATAAGGCGAAAAAATATTTCGTCGAGATTTTATCTGCTTGTTCGCCCGACGACAGGGTTTACCGTTTACTTGTAAAAAACTTCGAAGATAATCCGAATGATTATTCGATAAACGCGGAATATCTCGGTAAGTACGGCGATGAACGGGCGCTCGACGTTTTGCTTTCGACTATCAGACGTTCATCTCTCTCGTATCTCGATTATAAAGAAATCAAACTTGCAATCGAAGAACTCGGCGGCGAGATTGACGACGACGAGAAATATAAAAACGATTATATCTATAAGAAATTACATTGAACTAAGTAATTAAATTAAATATAAAAGCGACGTATGCGGTAAATCGAATGCGTCGCTTTTATATATTCCGTTTTTCGTAAAAATTATAAAAATCAACGATATTATCATTGTTTTTATAATTATTTCTTTTCTGTTCTTTTCGTTGCTATTTTTTCAAAAACGGCTACTATCGCATACATCAGCCCAGCCAACGCGCATAATATTACGGTGCTTGCCATTACCAGATCGAGTTTGAAAACCTGTCCCCCGTACACTATTAAGTATCCGATCCCTTGGCGCGAGGTAAGATATTCGCCCATAATCGATCCTATCCACGCCATGCCGACGTTTATCTTCAAACACGATATGAAAGTCGGCAGAGAACACGGAATTACGAGTTTCGTTAAAATCTGAAATTTATTCGCCCCCAAAGATTTCATCAGCATAATTTTTCCTCGTTCGGTTGCGAGAAATCCGTTTTGCATGGTTATCGTGGTTACGATTACGGTTATAATTACAGCCATAAAGACTATGGATTTCGTCCCGCTTCCGAACCACACTATAATTATCGGGCCTAACGCGATTTTGGGAAGAGAATTAAGTACGATTATATACGGTTCCGCTATTTTTCGTAAATTATCCGACCACCACAGGAGTATCGCAACTGCCGTTCCGATAATAGTTGCAATCGCAAATCCGGCAAAAGTTTCGTAAAGAGTAGTACCGATATGCTTCCATAAATCGCCGTTTTTGATTAAATCTTTAATAGTTATTACTATTCTCGAAGGCGAACTCATTAAAAAACTGTCAATCAACTCGAATTTAGCCGCCAATTCCCATAAAGTGAAAAATATAATCAAAACGGCGATTCTTACGGCGTGTATGAATATAGTATTTTGCCTTCTTTTTTTAACGAAAAGCAAATGTTCTCTCGAAAAAGCGGTTTTATTTTTTTTCATCGTTAAGTTCCCTCCAAAGTCTTTCAAACCACTTTGAAAAACCTGCTTCTTCTCTGCGTTTTAACGGTGTAAGCGATTTATCTGTGTCTATATCGTGTATATTTACGACTTTTGACGGACGGGCGGAAAGTACGACTATTTTATCCGAAGTCGCAATCGCTTCCGATATGTCGTGAGTTACGAGAATAGCCGTTTTTCGTTCGCTTTTGATTATATCGTAAACGTCGTCGCATACCGCTAATCTCGTCTGATAATCGAGAGCCGAAAACGGCTCGTCTAAAAGTAAAAGTTCGGGCGAAGACGCGAGTGTTCTGATGAGCGCGGCGCGCTGCCGCATACCACCTGAAAGTTCATGCGGGTAAGATTTTCTGAATTCCCATAAATTATATTTTTTTAAGAGTTTTTCAACGATTTTGCGATGTTTTTCGTCTTTGTCGCGTTTTATTTCAAGCGGAAGATAAGCGTTGCCTTCAATCGTTCTCCAAGGGAATAGTTCGTCTTTTTGAAGCATATAACCGATAGACGAATCGGACGTTTTCGAATTGCCGCCGAATATCAATTCGCCGCTGCTCGGTTTTATAAGTCCCGCAATTATAGAAAGTACGCTTGTTTTTCCGCAACCGGACGGACCGATTACGGAAACGAATTCTCCTTCGTGTACGGTGAAAGATACGTTTTCAAGCGCTTTTATCTCCGTTTCCGGAGTCTGGTAGGTTAAAGATATTCTATTCAGTTTTACCGATTCTTTCATCCGTAGTAACCTCTGTTCGTTATTTCACTTTGTAAAGTTCGTCGTAAACGCCGTTTGCGTAAGCGTTTTCCGTTATTGCGCCGAATTCTACTCGTTTTTTCAGTTCTTTAGCATTTTCCATAACGGTTTGCAGATTATTGAATGCGTTTTCGTTCATGGCAAGGCGGGTAGTCCACGCGTCTATTCGCTTATAACTTCTTATCGAATCGGCAACGGATTGTTTGCTCGTTCCGGGGAACTGTTTCAAAATGCTTTCGGCGACCGTGTCTTCGTCGGTCGTTTGCAGGTATTCCATCGCTTTATAAATCGCGCGGATAAATTTTTTCACGGTTTCTTTGTTTTTGTTCACGTAACTGTTCAGCGCCGTAAAGGCGGTGTAGGGTATTTCTCCGCTCTCTTCGCCTACGCTCGCAACGATATAACCTTTGCCCGCTCTCTGATATTCGCTCGCAGTGGGTTCGAAAAGAGTCGTGTAATCTCCCGTTCCGCCTTCGAATGCGGGACCCATTAGGTTGAACGCGATATCGTGGTTTAAGTTTATATTTTGCCCGTCGAATAAGCCGTGTTTATTGACTACGTATTCAAGCGTCATCGCGGGTACTCCGCCGGTGCGCCCCGCAAGAACTTCTTTCCCTTTTAAGTTTTCCCACTTAAAATCGGGTTCGTTTTTTCTCGAAATCAAAAACGAGCCGTCCCTTTTAGTCAGTTGTCCGATAATCTTCGGGCAGTCTTTTTTACCTTCGAGATAGACGTACATCGTCGCTTCGACGCCCATAAGCCCTATATCCGCGCTTTTCGAAAGTAACGCGGTCATGGTTTTATCCGCTCCGCCGCCGTTTGTAAGTTCGATTTGCAGACCTTCGTTTTTGAAAAATCCGTTTTCGATCGCGACGTATAAAGGCGCGTAAAAGATTGAATGAGTAACTTCGTTAAGGCGTACTTTCGTCAGTCCGCCGTCGTTTTTTTTGCACGCCGAAAGCGAAAGCAGCATAACTATCGCCGCAATCAGCGCGGATATAAATTTTTTCATATAATCTCCTTGAATTTCGCCGTCGCGTTTCTTGCCGTAAAAACGGAAATTTTGCTCCGACGATTACAATAATATTATATGTTTACCGACTTTTATTTGACATTGCGAGAGTTTAGTATTATAATATTACTACTTTACTACGTTTAATAAAATACAAATTATAAAATCGGAGCAGCATACTATGGAGATGTCGAAAACATATAATCCGAAAGAGTTTGAAAAACGCGTTTACGAAGAATGGGAAAACGGCGGCTATTTCAAAGCCGAACCGAATAAAGATAAAGTTCCGTTTACCATCGTTATCCCGCCGCCAAACGTAACCGGGCAGTTGCATATCGGGCACGCTTTGGACGAGTCTATTCAGGACAGCATCATTCGTTTTAAGAGAATGCAGGGCTACGAGGCTCTATGGCTGCCGGGAACTGATCACGCATCTATCGCTACCGAAATGAAGGTAGTAGACCTTCTTAAGAGCGAAGGGTATACGAAAGAAGAAATCGGCAGAGAAAAATTTCTCGAGCGGGCGTGGGAATGGAAAGAAAAGTACGGCGGAAGAATAGTCGAACAGTTAAAAAGTCTCGGCGCTTCCTGCGACTGGTCTCGTCTTGCGTTCACTATGGACGAAAAATGTTCCAAAGCGGTAAAAGAAGTCTTCGTCAATCTTTACGACAAGGGTCTTATATATCAAGGTAAAAGAATAATAAATTGGTGCCCGACGTGTAAAACGGCGCTTTCCGACGCCGAAGTCGAGTATTCCGAAGAGGCTTCCAACCTTTGGCATATCAGATATTATTTCAAAGACAGCGACAAATACGTAGTCGTTGCGACCACCAGACCCGAAACTCTGCTCGGCGATACGGCCGTTGCGGTAAACCCCAAAGATCCGAGATACGAAGGGCTTGTAGGGAAAACTCTTATTCTGCCTATCGTAAACAGGGAAATTCCGTTAATAGCGGACGAATACGTAGACGTCGGGTTCGGTACCGGCGCGGTTAAAATTACCCCGGCTCACGATCCGAACGACTTTGAAGTCGGTTTAAGACATAACCTTGAGGTTATAAGAGTCATAGGCGACGACGGTAAGATGAACGATAAAGCGGGCAAATATGCCGGCATGGGACGTTACGAGTGCAGAAAACAAATTGTAGAAGATTTGCAGGCTCTCGGCAATATGGAAAAGATCGAACCGCACGCTCACAACGTAGGGCATTGTTATCGTTGCCACGATAAGGTCGAACCGACTGTTTCGAAACAATGGTTCGTAAAGATGGAACCGCTCGCAAAGCCCGCGATTACGGCTGTCAGAAGAAAAAGTATAAAATTTACTCCGGCAAGGTTTACGAAAGTTTACTATAATTGGATGGAAAACATTAAAGATTGGTGTATTTCGCGTCAACTTTGGTGGGGACACAGAATCCCCGCGTATTATTGCGAAGATTGCGGTAAATTAGTCGTCGCCAAAGAAGAGCCGACCGTATGCCCGCAGTGCGGATGTCGTAAATTCCGTCAGGATAACGACGTTCTCGATACCTGGTTCAGTTCGGCGTTGTGGCCTTTCTCTACGCTCGGTTATCCCGATGAAACCGAAGATCTTAAATATTTCTATCCGACCGACGTTTTGGTTACGGGTTACGATATAATTTTTTTCTGGGTTGCGAGGATGATATTCAGCGGTATAGAGCATACCGGCAGAATTCCGTTTAAGGACGTACTTATTCACGGTATCGTAAGAGATTCTCAGGGCAGAAAAATGAGTAAATCGCTCGGTAACGGTATAGATCCTCTCGTAATTATCGACGAATACGGCGCGGACACTCTCCGGTATTGTTTACTTAACGGCATATCGGCGGGTAACGATATTCGTTTTTCGCCCGAAAAACTCGAAGGTTGCAGAAACTTCGTAAATAAGATATGGAACGCTTCCCGTTTTGTAATTATGAATTGCGAAGGCAAAAAAATTAAGACGGATATAGACGAAGTAAAACTCAATTCCGCCGACAAGTGGATATTGTCGAGATTGAATACGGTAGTTCGCGACGTTACGCTGAATATGGAAAAATACGAGATAGGTCTTGCGTGCGCCGCTTTGCAGGATTTCGTCTGGTCGGATTTCTGCGATTGGTACATAGAATTGTGCAAGCCCGTTTTGTACGGCGATGACGAAGAAAAGAAAAACGATTCCGCAAGCGCGTTGAGTTTCGTTCTCGGTCAGACGCTTAAACTTTTACATCCGTTTATCCCGTTCGTTACCGAAGAGATTTATTCCTATTTACCGACGGCAAAGGGTAAACTTATCCGCGCCGATTTCCCGAAATACGAACCTAAATTCGCATTCAGGAAGGATAGGGACGCTATCGAATGTATAAAAGAAATCGTTAAAGCGATAAGAAATATCAAGTCCGAAACGGGGGCGGCTCCGTCGGCAAAAGTCGACCTTTACGTCGTAACCGAAAAGAAGAAGTTGGTTGAAAACGGAAAGATATATCTTAACAGACTGGCTAACGTCAAAGACGTTAAGTTCGTATCGTCAAAAGACGAAATCGGCGAAAAAACCGTTTCGAAGATACTTGCCGGATTTGAATTATACGTTCCGCTCGGGGAACTCGTCGACTACGAAAAAGAACTGGCGAGATTGAAGTCGGAACTGGAAAAAGCCGAAAGCGAAATCGCGAGGGCGAACGGTAAACTCAATAACGCGGGTTTCGTTTCCAAAGCCCCCAAAGCGTTGATTGACGGCGAAAAGGCGAAAGTTGTCAAGTTTACCGGCATAAAAGAGAAAATTCTTGCGGGTATAAAAGAATTACAGGATTGACTTATTTGATAAACGAGGGAGATATAGGGAGAAAGTTTGCCTTTATCTCCCCCGTTTAGGGTATTATAAAAATTGCATAAAAGGAGCAGAATTTGAAAGAAAAAAATTCATTAAAAGTCCGCTTTTTAGGCGGAGTAGGCGAGATAGGTAAAAACATGACCGCTCTCGAATACGGAAAAGACATAATAGTAATAGATTCGGGACTGACGTTTCCCAGCGCGGAAATGCCCGGTATCGATCAGGTTATCCCCGATATAACGTATTTACTCCAGAACAAGGACAGAGTAAGAGGGATTTTTTTGACTCACGGACATGAAGACCATATCGGCGCTCTGCCGTACGTTCTTAAAGATCTTAACGTTCCCGTATACGGTACGAAACTTACTCTGATGCTTTGCGAGCATAAACTTAAAGAACAAAGGGTTAACGATTATATTCTTAATTGCGTAAAGCCCGGTACAATCGTAAAAGCGGGTTGTTTCGCCGTGGAATTTATACACGTAAATCACTCGATTCCCGGAAGTTGCGCTCTGTCGATTTCGACCCCCGTCGGAGTCGTATTCCATTCGGGAGATTTCAAGATAGATTTAACGCCGATTAACGGCTCGATGATAGACATTACGAGAATTTCGGAGATAGGCAAAAAGGGAGTAACTTTGTTGTTATGCGAATCTACCAACGTCGAACAAGAAGGTTATACGATGAGCGAACGCGTCGTCGGCGAAACTCTGGACAGGCTTTTCGTCGATAACGTCAGACGCAGAATAATAGTTGCGACTTTTGCAACGAACGTTCACAGACTGCAACAGATAGTTAATCTTGCCATAAAACATAAGAGAAAGATTGCTTTTTCCGGCAGAAGCATGCTTAACGTCGTCGATGCGGCGACAAAGGTCGGAGAAATCAACATCCCCGAAAACCTTATCGTAGATATAGAAAAAATTAAAAACGTAGCGGATAAAGATCTCGTAATCGTATCCACGGGCAGTCAGGGAGAGCCGATGAGCGCGCTCACGAGAATGGCTGCCGGCGACTACAATCAGGTTCAGGTAGGAAATAACGATACTATAATTATTTCCGCTTCGCCCATTCCCGGTAACGAAAAGAGTATTTATCAGGTAATAAATAATCTTTATAAGAAAGGCGCGGAAGTCGTCTATAAATCTATAACCAAAATCCACGTTTCGGGGCACGCTTGTCAGGAAGAATTAAAGATTATCCACAATCTGCTTAATCCGAAATTCTTTATACCGGTGCACGGCGAATACAGACATCTTAAAAAACATTGTACGCTTGCCAAACAAACGGGCATGAAAGATACGAATATGTTAATTGCCGAAATCGGAGATACCGTCGAAATAACTTCCCGCAGTATGAAGCGTGGCGAAAAAACGCCTTCGGGGTCGAGATATATCGACGGGCTTTCGATAGACGACACGGAAACCGTCGTAAGGGACAGAAAACGACTTGCCGAAGACGGACTCATCGTCGCTATGTGTTGTATATCCGAAGACACGGGAGAAGTGTTGCAGGATCCCGATCTTATCGTTAAGGGGTCTTTGCTTACCGATGCTCAGATTCAGGAAGCGAAGTATATCGTTTATAAAACCGTTACTTCGTTCGACGTAAAAACTCTCGGCGATAACAGCGAAATAAAAAATTCCATCAGAAAAAATATCCGCAATTACGTTTTGAGAAAAACGAAGAAAAATCCGATGATAATTCCCGTTATAACCGAAGTATAATGAATGAATACGTTACCGATATTTTACTTGAAAACGCGAAATCAACTCTTGACGAAAAACTCAGATCGCTTCGCGACGAGTACAGAACAAACGGCGTGCCTACGCTTTTAACCGAAAGCCTTAACGAACTTATACTTTTCGTAAAACTAAAAAAGCCGAAAAGAATACTCGAACTCGGAACGGCTACGGGGTGTTCGGGGATCGCTATGTTACTTGCTTCGCCTTGTTCGACGCTTACTACGATTGAAAAATTCGAAAAGTCTGCCGAAGAGGCTAAGACGAATTTCGAAAAATTCGGCGTTTACGACAGGGTTACGCAACTCGTCGGCGACGCGTTGGAAAAAATCAACGAGGTGAGCGGCGAATACGATTTCGTTTTTCTGGATTGTAATAAATCGAAATATAAAGATTTATTGCCGATAATCAAATCTAAAATGTCCGACGGCGCGATATTGTTTGCCGATAACGTCCTATACAGAGGATATATAACGGGCGAAGTGAAAGCGCCGCACAGGCAAAACACGATAAAAAATAACATGCGCGAGTTTTTGCGACTTATTTCGACGGATAGCGACTTTATTACCACCGTTTCCGATATCGGCGACGGGGTCAGCGTTTCATATAAAAAAGAAAAAGAGGCATAATATGAATAAACCCGAATTGCTTGCTCCCGCAGGCAATTTTTCGAAACTTAAAACCGCTGTTTATTATGGCGCGGACGCCGTATATATCGGCGGTAAGAGTTTTTCGCTCAGGGCGCTTTCGGATAATTTTACCGACGAAGAAATTGCTCGGGCGGTAGAGTACGCGCACGGTAAGAACGTTAAAGTATACGTTACCGTCAATATTTTTGCTAAAAATTCCGATTTTGATAAGGCGAAAGAGTATTTTAAGTTTTTATATTCGGTCGGCGTCGACGCGGTTTTGATTACGGATATAGGTTTAATCGATTTATGTAAAGAAGTCGCTCCGAAATTACCGATACATTTATCTACGCAGGCTAATACCTTGAATAAATATGCGGTTAGAGCATGGAAAAATTACGGACTTGAAAGGGTTGTTCTTGCCCGTGAGTTGTCGCTTGCCGAAATTGCCGAAATACGTGAATTCGTTCCCGATATTGAACTCGAAGCGTTTGCTCACGGCGCAATGTGTATATCTTACAGCGGAAGATGTCTATTATCGAATTATCTTAACGGAAGAGATTCGAACCGCGGCGAATGCGTTCAGGCTTGCAGGTGGAGTTACGAACTACGCGAGAAAAACAAAGGCGGAGAATATTATCCGATAGAAGAAGACGAACGCGGCAGTTATATTCTCAACAGTAAAGACCTGAATATGATTAGCCATATAGACGAAATGGTCGATGCAGGCGTTATTTCTCTCAAAATCGAAGGCAGAATGAAGAGCGAATATTATCTTGCAACGGTAATAAACGCGTATAGAAGAGCAATAGACGAATATTGTAAAATCGGTGATAAATACAAAGAAAATTCAATGTTTTACGACGAGTTGATTAAGACGAGTCATCGCGCTTTTACTACTGCGTATACGCTTGGCGTCAACTTTGATACGGTAAATTATTCCGATTCGCAATCGGTCGGTGAAAAGCAATTCATAGCCGTCGTAACGAAAGGTACTGCGGGCGGCTACACTGAAATCGAAATGCGTAACAGATTCAAAAAATCCGACGTTTTGGAAATACTTTCGCCGTCCGATAACTTCAATAAAACGTTTGTCGTAAACGAAATGTACGACGAAGACGGAAACGAAATTGTCGACGCAAAAATCGTTCAGCAGAAGATAAGAATTAAATGCGAATACGATTTACGCGAAGGGGATATTTTGCGTAAATAGTAAGTTTACATAGTCGGTGAGGAAATATGAAAGAAATAATTATCGTAACGGGCGCGTCGAGCGGGCTCGGCAGAGAATTCGTCAGGCAAATCGAATTAAAAATCAACGTAGACGAAATCTGGGTCATTGCAAGGCGCGAAGAAAGACTGAAAGAGTTAAAAGGCGAAGTAAAAACTCCGCTTAAAATCTTTGTGCTCGATTTATCGAAGCAGGAAAGTTTCGACGTTATAAAAAACGCGCTTGAAAAAGAAAAGCCGCTTATAAAACTTCTCGTGAACTGCGCGGGGTTCGGCAAATTCGGTCATATCGAAAAAATTCCGCTTGAAACGCAACTGAATATGATAGATCTTAATTGTAAGGCGGTCGTTTCCGCGTGCGCTACCGCTTTGCCGTTTATGAGCGACGGTTCGAAGATTATAAACGTCGCGTCGTGCGCCGCGTTTCAACCGATACCGTATATAAACGTTTACGCTGCGACCAAAGCCTTCGTTCTGAGTTATTCGAGGGCGCTCAACGTCGAATTGAAGTACAGAAAAATCAGCGTTACTGCCGTATGTCCGTACTGGGTAAAAACAGAGTTTTTCGACAGGGCGATAAACAGCGAAGAAAAAACGGTTGTAATTAATTACGGCGTAATGTACGACGCCGTAAAAGTCGTTAAAAAAGCGATTCGCGACGCTTATAAAAATAAAGATATGTCCGTTTACGGGAAAATCAATAATTTTCAGAAACTCGGCGCGAAAATTCTTCCGCATAAAACGGTAATGAAGATATGGATGCGCAGGCAAAAATTCGACGGTACGCCAAACGTCAGATAATGACATAATCCGACAAAAAGAAACATAAGTTATCCTTAAAGAGGGTGGCTTATGTTTTTTGATTTTATAAGGTTGATAATCGCCAAAATCGTATTTTTTTGTTCAAGTATAGGCGGCGACGGCTTCCCGAAACCGCTTTCTTCCGAAGAGGAAGAAAAATATCTGAAACTATACAAAGAAAACGGCGATTTACATGCCAGGGAGATTCTTATCAGACATAATCTGCGGCTCGTAGCGCACGTTGCGAAAAAATATCAGGGCGCGGAGGAGCAGGACGATATTATTTCGGTCGGGTCTATAGGGCTTATAAAGGCGATAAATTCTTATGAAACCGACAAAGGAACGCAACTTGCCACTTACGCCGCAAGGTGTATCGAAAACGAAATACTTATGCTTATAAGAGCGAACAAGAAACATAAGAACAACGTTTCGATATACGAGGGCATCGGATCGGATAAAGACGGGAACGAACTCACCGTAATGGATTTGCTCGCCGAAAAAGGCGAGGGAGTGCTTGACAAGGTGGAAAATTCGGTACTTCGCGATAATTTTCTCGCCATAATGAAAAATTGTCTTACGGAAAGGGAATATAAAATAGTATGTCTTCGTTTCGGATTGTTGGGAGGAAGACCTCTCGCGCAGCGCGAAGTTGCTTCGCTCATGCGAATTTCGAGATCTTACGTTTCGAGATTGGAAAAAAAAGCGATATATAAATTGAGAGCTGAAATAAAACGAAACGAATTTTTGGAATAAAATAACGAAAAATCGAAAAAAACCTTGCAATTACCCCGAAAATAATGTATTATATATACAGGACTGCAAGGAGTGGAAATTACAATGAAGTATTATCTTTCGATTGATATCGGCGCGTCGAGCGGCAGACACATTCTTTCTTCCGTACAAAACGGAAAACTCGTTTTGGAAGAAGTATATCGTTTTGAAAACGGAATGACACAAAAAGACGGACATCTCGTCTGGGAATACGAAAAGTTATTCTCGAACATCATCGAGGGTCTTAAAGAATGTAAAAAACTGGGTAAAATTCCCGTAAGCGTCGGCATTGATACCTGGGGCGTAGATTACGCTCTTATAGACGCAGACGGAAAGGTTATAGGCGACGTTTACGCCTATCGCGACGGCAGAACGGAAGAGCCGATTAAAAAAGTACACGAAATAATTCCGTTTGAAACTCTCTATAAAAGAACGGGATCTCAATTTCAGATTTATAACACGATATATCAACTTTATACCGATAAACTTTCGGGTAAATTAGATAAAGCGGAAAGATTTTTAATGATGCCCGATTTCTTCAATTATCTTTTGACGGGAGTAATGAAGAACGAATTTACGAATGCTTCGACTACCGGGCTTATGAGCGCGAAAACCCGCGATTGGGATATGGAAACGGTAAAAGAACTCGGATTACCCGAAAAACTTTTCAAAGAACTTTCCGATCCCGCAACTCTCGTAGGCAACTTAAAACCCGAAATCGCAAAAGAAATCGGTTACGACCTTAAAGTCGTTTTGCCGGCTACGCACGATACCGCAAGCGCTGTAATGGCTGTTCCCGAAATCGGTCAACCTCTTTATATTTCGAGCGGTACTTGGTCGCTTCTCGGAATTGAAAGCCCGGTGGCTATTTCTACCGAAGAGGCTCTTAAAGAGAACTTTACCAACGAGGGCGGATACGAAAGGTCGACGAGATTCCTGAAAAATATTATGGGGCTTTGGATGATTCAGTGCGTTCGTCGCGAATATAACAAAAAATACAGTTGGGGCGATTTCGTTACGTTGTCGAAAGAAGTTAAAGATTTTGACAGTATAGTCGACGTAAACGATAACTCTTTCCTTGCGCCCGCGTCTATGATTGAAGCGATTAAGGATTATTGCCGTAAAACAGGTCAAAAAGTTCCCGAAACGCCGGGCGAAATCGCGCTTTGCGTATACGACAGTTTAGCCGTTTGCTATAAAAGAGCGGTTGAAACCGTTGAAAGAGTTACTGGGTATAAATTCGATACGATTCATATCGTAGGCGGTGGGTGTCAGAACGCATATCTCAACGAGTTGACCGCAAAACGCACGGGCAGACACGTCGTCGCGGGACCCGTAGAGGCGACTGCGATAGGAAACGCTCTTTCTCAATTGCTGTACGACGGGGCGGTAAAGAATATAAACGAAGCGAAAGAACTCGTTAAAGTTTCTTTTGATACCGAAACGATAGGTTAATTATACGTAAAAACGCTGCGATTGTTTTGAACAATCGCAGCGTTTTTATATACTTTTCTTTTTAATTTATTTTTTTAATTCGTTAATGAAAATATTCGCGCAATAATTGGCTATTTCGTCGACGGTAAGAGCGGTTTCGCCTTTAAGGTTTTGACGATATAAACTTATAAAGCCGCTTGCCACGCACTCTGAGAGCGCGACGAATTCGTTTTCGTCGACGATTAAATCGGGTGAAACGTTGGCTTTGATTTTTTCGATAATCAGATTTTTAACTTTTGCGTAAAAACTATCGGCAAACGGATTAGATATAAAAATTCTGTCCGTATCTGCGTCTTTTTCGATAAATCTGGTCACTTTTTCAAATAACGGCAGGGGAGTATACTCGTCGACGTTATCCTTTCCTTCGCCTATGTAAATACGTAATTTACCTATAAAATCGTTTTCAAGTTCTTCAAGAACGCAGAAAACGTCGTCGTAATGCGCGTAAAATGTATTCCTGCTTATATCTGCGCGATTGACGATATCAACCACCGAAATGTCTGAAATAGCCTTTTCATCCAGCAATTCGATAAATGCCCTTTTAATCATATTTCTCGATCTGATTGCGCTTCTGTATTCTTTCATATCGTTTTTCCTTAAAATTTGTACATGCGTATAATATTATACAACATCGTCGAAAAAAAATAAAGCAAAAAATTACAAAAATATAAAATAGTACAAATGCACAATTATTAGCACGTTGTAGACTTTAATTTATTACAATTATATAAAATAGTACAAATGTTATAAAATGATATAATGTGCAAATGTGCATAACTATGTGAATAAGTAACCGAATATCAAATAAATACTAACGTATAAAATATAACATAATAAATAAAATTGATTACGCAGTAAACTTTTGTACTATTGTGCAACAATAAAATTATACATGTGAGCAAAATTTACGATTTTGTAAATTTTCAACAATCGTTTTTCCGAAACAAAAATTCCGAAAATGACAAAAATAAAAAAATTAAAAAATAACGCGCTTTTTCATTGACAAAATTAAAGAAATCATATAGAATGTTTATGCTTAACGAGTAACTGTTAAGCGTTACGGAAAGATATCGAAGTGGTCATAACGGCCCTGACTCGAAATCAGGTATACGGCAACGTATCGAGGGTTCGAATCCCTCTCTTTCCGCCAAGTGAAACCTAAATCGAATACGAAAGTGTTTGGTTTAGGTTTTTCTTTTGCAAAAATTCAGGTTTTATCTGCGTTTTTCGATTGTTGGCGTGCCGTTGTTTCGGTCTTTTCGGTGTTCGTATGGGCGTGTTCGTATCCCTTTATCCGTAGCAGTTGCAGACGGCTTTATGCCGCGAAAGGTTCTTGACGTGAGAAAGGAGTGTGTCAGGCTATCT